>Ga0272448_1000032_pt1 | contig 193835 bp, 158 predicted proteins | sample YNPCB0191_FD_202220 | JGI IMG/M metagenome (GOLD analysis project Ga0272448, IMG submission 202220) | Hot spring sediment microbial communities from Yellowstone National Park, WY, United States - YNP-CB-019-1 | ecosystem: Environmental > Aquatic > Thermal springs > Hot (42-90C) > Sediment... | reverse complement strand
ATGCCGAGCTGCCGCCAGAGCCGTTCTGCGGAGTTCGGCAGCGCGGGCGCAAGCAAAGCGGCGGCAATCCGCAGGACCTCGGCGGCCGTGTACAGCGTCTGGTTGAGCTGCGCGCGCGCCGCCGAATCCTGGCTGCGAGCCAGGGTCCAGGGGGCCCTTTCCACCAGATACTTGTCGGCGGCCGATAGCAGCCCCCAGACGGCTTCAAGGGCTCGCGAGAACTCGAAGTTTTCGAAGGCGGCGACCGTCGACGCTATGGCATCCTGCGCCACGCCCGGCAGGGCGCCGGCGGCGCCGCGCCCGTCAGGAATGGTTGCGTCAGCGTACTGGCGAATCATGGTCAGAGTGCGGCTGGCCAGGTTCCCCAGACCGTTGGCCAAATCCGAGTTGTAGCGCGTAACAAGCGCATCGTAGCTGAAGCTGCCGTCCTGCCCGAAGACGATCTCGCGCAGCAAGAAGTAACGCAGGCCGTCCACTCCCAACTCCTGGCGGATCGGTTCGGGACGCACGATGTTACCGCGGGATTTCGACATCTTATCCTGCTCGACCAGGATCCAGCCGTGCGCGAAGATCTGGCGGGGCAGCGGCAGATCGGCGGCCATCAAGAAGGCCGGCCAGTAGACGGCATGGAAGCGCAAGATGTCCTTGCCGATGAGGTGCAAGTCTGCGGGCCAGAGGTCCTCCCCCTCAACCGCGCTCATGTAGGCGATCAGCGCATCGAACCACACGTAAAACACGTGATGGCCTTCGACCGGCGCCGGTATGCCCCACTGGATGTTGGTGCGGGTGATGGAGAGGTCGTTCAGCCCTTGACTGACGAATGCGATGACCTCGTTGCGCCGGAATTCCGGCCGTATGAAGTCCGGCTGCGTGCGATAAAGCTCCAGCAGGCGGTCTTGAAAAGCCGAGAGGCGGAAGAAGTAATTCTCTTCGGTGACCGTTTCGGTCGGCCGGCGGCAGTCCGGGCACAGCGCGCCGGGCTCGGCCTCGCCGACGTAAAGCTCGCACCGGAAGCAGTACTGGCCGGAGTAAGAGCCCTTGTAGATATAGCCGTTCTTGAGGCAGCGCTCGAACAGCCGGATGACCGCGCGGTGATGCTTGGGATCGGAAGTCCGCTCGAAACGGTCAATGTGCAGGCCCAGGCGATCCCACTGCTGCCGGAATTCGGCTTGAACAAGTGTGGCGTAGTCATAGGGCGACATGCCGGCGGCCCGGGCGGCGCGCTCGACATTCTGGCCGTGCTCATCGCTGCCGGTGGTCAGTACGGCGTGGTAACCCTGCATGCGCTTGAAAGCGCGGATGGTGTCGGCGGCGATGGTTGTGTAGGCCGTGCCCAGGTGAGGGGCCGCGTTCACGTAGTAAATAGGGGTGGTGAGATAGTACTTCATCGCGCAGTTTTCCAGTAAGCCAGCATAGCTTCAGTTACGATTTCGCGCAGCGGCCTGCCGGAGGCGAGGGCCAGCTTGCGGCAGTCTTCATATTCCGGGGCGCATCGGCCATCCTCAGAAACTTTGACGCGCACGACGCCTTCGGGTAGTTGGACTTCGACCAAGCGGCGGGCCTGCACGCGCCGCTCGGCGCGGTAGACGCGCAGCCCCAGCGTAGAAGTCTCGGCGAGCATGAGAGCCGCCAGCCGTTCCTGGTCCTCCGGACGGGCGATCACCCGCAGCAGAACGCCCGGGCGGCCCTTCTTCATGATGAGGGGTTCAAGGGTTGCATCCAACGCCCCGGCTTCCAGCAGACGTTCCAGTGCGAAGGCCAGAACCTCCGGGCTGGAGTCGTCAATGTTGGCCTCCAGCACCGAGACCAAGGTGGCTTCCGCGGCGCGCGAATCTTCGCCCACCAACACGCGCAGAACGTTCGGCCGCCCCGAGAGCTCGCGGCTGCCCGCACCGTAGCCGGTGGCGCGCAGCCGCATCGCGGGCATGGGACCGAACGAACAGGCCAGTGTCGCGGCCAGCGCGGCGCCCGTGGGCGTGGTCAGCTCGACCGCAGGTCCCTCGGAGTAAACCGGCTTGCCTTCGAGCAGCGCCGCTGTAGCCGGCGCAGGCACCGGCAAAACGCCGTGCTCGGCGGCGACGGTACCGCCGCCCAGGTTTACGGGCGAGCAGTGTATCTGCTCGACACCCAACAGCTCGAATGCCAGGCAGGCGCCGACGATATCCGCGATCGAGTCCAGCGCCCCGACCTCATGGAAGTGCACGCGCTCCACGGGAATCCGGTGGACCGCGGCCTCGACGTGCCCCAGGCGTTCAAACGTTTCGCAAGCCTTTTGTTTCGCCCCGGCGGGCAGTTCGGCTTCCCGAATCAGCCCCAGGATGTCGCGCAGATGGCGCCGCGGACCGGAAGCGACCGCCTCGACGTGAAACTTGGTGGCACCGATTCCGCCGCGCGTGACCGGCTCGAAACGGACGGCAACCCCCAGCGAGCGCAGGGCTGCGCAGATCGCCTCGCGGTCCGCGCCGGCATCCGCCAGCGCGCCGACCAACATGTCGCCGCTGATGCCTGAGAAGGCGTCAATGTAGCAAAGGCGCATTCTTCGTCCGCCGGAGGGCAAGCCGTGAGGCCCGCTTCAACCAGTTTGCATGCTGGGATCGGCCGGAATCAACCCGGGCAGGATTTCCCCGGCCGGGCCGCGCAAACAGCAATCCAGGCCGGCGGAAAAGGGAGTTTCTTCAAGGTTGACCTCGATCAGGCGCGCGCCTGATGCTTTTGCCAAAGGAACCAGGCCGGCCGCGGGATACACCACCGCCGAAGTCCCCACCACCAGGAAGACCTCTGCGGACCGGGCGGCCTGCTCGGCCGCGTCCCAAGCGCCCGGCGGCAACGGCTCCCCGAACCATACCACGCCCGGCCGCATCAGCCCGCCGCATTCGCAGCGCGGCGGCAACTCGGGCAGCGGTGCGCGCTCATCGCGCACTGATCTAGCGCAGGCTATACAGCGCAGCAGCCAGATGTCGCCGTGCAGCTTGACCACCCGGCGGCTGCCCGCGCGCTCGTGCAGTCCGTCCACATTCTGAGTGATGAGCGTGAAGCGCTGCTTGGCGTGTTCCAACCGAACCAGCGCGCGGTGGCCGGGGTTGGGCTGTGCACGGGCGATCATCTGGCGGCGCCAGTCATACCATTCCCACACCAGGCGCGGATCGCGCGCAAAAGCGGCCGGGGTGGCCAGCTCCTCGGGCTTGTACTGCCGCCACAGCCCTCCGGCGCCGCGAAAGGTCGGCACCCCGCTTTCGGCAGAGACGCCCGCCCCCGTCAGCACCGCCACCGTACGGGCCGCCTGGATCCACTGCCGCGCCTGGGAGATCAAGCTTGCATTATGCTGAACTGAAGGGCCGCGGCGCACTGCTGCCTCCGAGGGTCCGCTAGGAGCCGCCATGGAACGCATGAAAGCGCTGGTGAAAAGTCGTCCGGAGCCGGGGCTGTGGCTGGAGGAAGTGCCGGTTCCCGAGATCGGCATCAACGACGTACTGATCCGCGTAGACCGCACCTCGATTTGCGGCACCGATGTGCACATCTGGAACTGGGATGAGTGGGCGCGCAAGACCATTCCCGTGCCGATGGTCGTGGGGCACGAGTTCGTAGGCGAGATCGTGGCGGTAGGCTCGAACGTGGCCGACTTCACGCCCGGCATGATCGTTGGGGGCGAAGGGCACGTGGTCTGCGGGCGCTGCCGCAACTGTCTGGCCGGAAGGCGGCATCTCTGTGCGCACACGCAAGGAGTCGGCGTAAACCGCCCCGGGGCCTTCGCCGAGTACATCTCGCTTCCCATGACCAACGTATGGCACCACCGGGATTGGGTGGACCGCGACATCGCCTGCATCTTTGATCCCTTCGGCAATGCGGTTCATACTGCCCTGTCGTTTCCGGTGCTGGGCGAGGACGTGCTGGTGACCGGCGCCGGCCCCATAGGCATAATGAGCGCCGCAGTGGCCCGGCACGCCGGGGCGCGTTTTGTGGTGATCACGGACGTGAACCCTTACCGGCTGGAACTGGCGCGCAAGCTGGACGTCACGCTGGCGGTGGATGCGCGCAACACCCGGCTGTCGGAGGTGCAGAAGCAGCTCGGCATGCTGGAAGGCTTCGACGTGGGCTTCGAGATGTCAGGCAGCCCGGAGGCTTTCCGCGAGATGCTGGCCAACATGTGCCACGGCGGCAAGATCGCCCTGCTCGGCATCCCCGGGGGCGACACTGCCATTGACTGGAACACGGTCATATTCAACGGTCTGACCATAAAGGGCATCTACGGGCGGGAGATGTACGAGACCTGGTACAAGATGACCATCATGCTCCAGTGCGGGCTGGACATCCGCCCGGTGATCACGCATCGCTTCCATTACACGGAATACCGGGAGGCTTTCGAGGTCATGCGCTCCGGACAATCCGGCAAGGTAATACTGTATTGGCGCTGAAGATCACTGGGGCAGGGTTTGCTCCAGCACCTTCGAGGCTTGCTCTTCGCGGAATTCCCGCAGCTTCTGCCTGAGCTCTGGGCGCTGCCCGGCTAGGACGGCCACCGCCAACAAAGCGGCATTCACCGCCCCGGCTTTGCCGATGCCGAGCGTGCCCACCGGAATCCCGGCGGGCATCTGGACGATTGAAAGCAGGGAATCCAGCCCGTGCAGCGCGGGGCTTTCGATAGGCACACCCAGCACGGGCACCAGTGTGTGCGCCGCTATTATCCCGGGCAGATGAGCTGCGCCGCCCGCGCCCGCGATGATGACTTCGATGCCGCGGTCCTGCGCCGCGCCGGCGTACTGAATGGTCTGCTCGGGGGTCCGGTGGGCGGAAAGCACGCGGCACTCGTGAGGAACGCCGAAGCCGGCCAGCATTTCGGCAGCGTGCCGCATGGTTTCCCAGTCGGATTTGCTTCCCATGATGATGGCGACCAGGGGGTTGAGCTCTTCGGGCATACAAACACAGCTTAGCTGGGACACCGACGCGGCGACGAAGAGCCGCGCTGCGCCCGTCTCCGGGCGACAGCCGCGCCGTCCTGCGGGCGTTCGCCTCCGGCGGCCAGCAACAGGCTCATCAGCAGCGAAGGCCACATTTCGAGCCACAGGCGATTAACAGAGGTGCTCAAGTGCCAGCGCAGATCAGCGACGGTCAGCAAATAGACCAGGAAGTCGGCTGCCAGCATGGCTGCTGGTATGAGCCCTACCGCCATCTGCCGGCGATGCGCCGGACCGGCGGGCCCTGCGGCCCAGATCCAGATCACGGCCAAAGCAACCGGGTGCGCCCACCAGAAGCCAAGATCCCAAAAAGTGCGGGCGTAGGACTGAACTATCAGCCACCAGCGCTGTGGGTCGGCAAGCTTACTGGCTGCTTGGGCGACCGTGGCGGGGAACAAGCCGGCCGTTGCCGGCGCTAATAACAGCTTGAAGCAAAGCACCACGGCCAGCGAGGGCGCGGCCCCCGCCAGGAAAGCCAGTACGGACCTGCGACCCCAGCGCCAGCCGCACCAGCCTAGCGCCAGCAGGAAAAACACCAAGCCCTCATTCTTTGTCCAAGCTGCCAGGGCAGCCAGCAACCCCGCCCAAAAAGGCAAGCTGCGAGTCGAAGGCCGCCCCTGGGCCCCGGCCAGCAGGGCGACGGTCCCCAATGCGTAGCAGGCCAGCGGAATGTCCGCGTACTGCGCGGCGATTTGCGAGGCGAACAGCTCGCCGCCGCCTAACAACAGCAGGCCCAACCAACCAGCGCGCTCATCGCGCAACCAAGTCAGGGCGCCGGCCAGCAGCGCCAGCAGTAGAACATCGAAGACCAGCCCGATAACGGCCGGGAACGCGACGTCAACGCCGCCGGATAGCATCCACGCCTGCCCGACCAGACCGGAAAGCAGCAACGGATAATCCGGATGCGCAGCGCCGAGGTGGCCGCCAAACAAGCTACGCGCTACGGCGTGCCTCCATACGTCGCTTCCGCCGGCCAGGAACTTGGCGCGCAGGTTCCAGATCGAAAAGGCGTCCCAATCGCCGTGTGGAGAGGCCCTCGTGCTCATCCACCAGCCTGACAACAGGGCGGCGACCACCAACGCAGCGGCTCCGCGGAATAGCCAGATCTCCCCCCGCCCCTCTGGGGCTGCGGGCGGCTTCTGCCGGGGCTCGGGCGAGCGCCTGCGCCATATTAATGCCGCTACCATCAGCAGCCCGGCGTCAGCAGCCAGCACGCTGGCTGCCGAAGCCTGCCCCGCCCATAACAACAGGAAGAACAAACAGGAACCGCAGCCAAGCCCCGCGGCGCATCCCAGTGCGGTTGTGGTGAGCAACCACACCCATTGCGGGTGAAACTTCTCTATGGGCGAGAACCTGTAAACCAGCAAGCAGCCCGCGGCCGCGGTGAAAGCCAGCGAGAGCCATCCCATCACTTGGCCGGTCTCCGCAGCAGCACTATCCCGGGACCTATGTCCTCTTGCACGAGGTAGCCCTGGGTCGCCACCTTCTCCATCAGCTTCTCCCGTTGCAGAAAGATTCCCACGGCGAACTCGGGCGGATCAGGCGCCGGCAAGCTGACCAGCAGGCAAGGGGCCAGCGCGTATTGAGCTTGCAGGAACGCCAACGTCGCGCGGTCCCCCGGCGGCAGATCACTCAGGTAACCGACAACGGCGCCGCGGGGGACTCGCGCAGTTACGGGAGCAAACGACGCGACGGCCATTTCGATCCGGTAGGGGTCGGGCGACTGCCGGGCCAACAGCTCGGCGACACTGGCGGACTGGAAGGCGGCTAGCACTGAGAGGATTGCGATAACCCAGCTCGCAAGCCGGAGCGGCATTCGATCTCTCATACTCTCATAGCCCTTGCTCACTCCGGCGACAGCAGCAACTTTCCGGTGCTCGCCCGCGACTCTAGAGCGCGATGCGCCTCCGCCGCTTCGCAGAGCCTGTAGACGCGCTCGATGTGAACCTTAATCCGTCCGGACTGAACCCAACCCAGCACATCGCCTGCCCGCCAGAGCAGCTCCTCACGCGTAGCGCAGTAATGCATGAGCGTGGGGCGGGTAAGGAAAATGGAACCCTTCTGGCTGAGCAGCAGGGGCTGAAACGCCGGCACGGCGCCGCTGGCGTTGCCGAAGGAAACCATCATTCCGCGGGGTCGCAGGCAATCCAGGCTCTTTTCCCAAGTGGCCGCGCCGACCGAGTCGTAGACCACGTCCACGCCGCGGCCGCCGGTGGCCGCGCGCACTCGTTCGAGGAAATCGTCCTTCGTGTAGATGATTACTTCATCAGCGCCGGCTTGGCGGGCCATCGCTGCTTTGGCTTCGGTCGAGACCGTGCCGAAGACCCGCGCCCCGCGCATCTTGGCCATCTGCACCAGCAACAAGCCGACACCCCCGGCGGCAGCGTGGATGAGGCAGGCATCGCCCGGCTTGAGCGGGAAAGTGGAGTGCGTCAGGTAGTGGGCGGTCATGCCCTGAAGCATCAGTGCCGCGGCGGAGTTAAAGTCCAGGCCGTGGGGAAGCTTCACCAGCATCCAAGCCGGCACGACGGCGTACTCGGCGTAAGAGCCGCGCACCATGGTGTAGGCCACGCGATCGCCCGGCGCCAGGTCACTGACGCCCTCGCCGACCGCATCCACCACGCCGGCGCCCTCCATACCCAGCGTGATGGGAGGATCCACCTTGTACAGGCCGGTGCGGTGGTAGATGTCTATGAAATTGACGCCTGCGGCCGCTATCTTCACGCGGGCCTCTCCCGGGCCCGGCTGGGGCGTGGGAACTTCCACCAGCCGGAGCTGCTCCGGGCCGCCGGGTTGCTCGACCAAAATCGCTTTCATAAGCATGGCCTCCTGTGTCCGACTCCCATTTTGCCCGATCCGCGGCCTCGCAAGGCTGCCGAATTCATCTGCCGGAAGCCCGGCGTGCCTCTGCTATACTTGAAGCAGTGAGCCTCCTCTGGTCATGAACAGCCGGTTGAAGGGCCTGGTTTTGGGCAGTTCTATCTGCCTGGCCGCGGTTTTGCTTGTCGGCGCGGTCCTGGACAAATCCGCCTCCGACGTTCCTTACAAACAGCTCGCAGTCTTCACCGAAGTGCTGCATCGCATAAAGAGCGACTACGTGGAAGAGCCGGACCTGAAGAGGGTGACGCTGGGCGCTATCAACGGGCTGTTGCAGTCGGTGGATCCCTTCGCCAGTTACTTGAGCGCGGAGCAGTATAAGGAATACCTGAAACAGAAAGACGCGCAGGTTGGCGACGTCGGGCTGGTGCTCTCCTGGAAGTACGGGTACCTGGGAGTAGTCGGAACCATTCCCGGATCCCCGGCAGCCCGCGCGGGACTGGTCAACGGCGACATGCTGGACAGCATCCGAGGGATTGCCACGCACGACATGCCGCTGGCTTACGCCGAGCTGCTGCTGCGCGGCAAACCAGGCAGCACGGTGGAGGTTTCGGTGCTCTCGCTGCGGCAGCAGGAGCCGCGCAAGATTACCCTCAGCCGGGCGATTATCGAAGCCCCGCCGCTGGTCTGGAAGATGCTGCCGGATAAGGTCGGCTATTTGCAGGTGACGACGCTAGTGCCCGGCAAAGCGGCTGAGGCGGCCAAGGCCTTGCGCGAGCTCGAAAAGCAAGGCGCGACGCGCCTGGTGTTGGACTTACGTAATTGCGCCGCGGGCAGCCAGGAGGAGGGCATCGCGCTGGCCAATCTGTTCCTGGAAACCGGGCTCATTAGTTACCTGGAAGGGCAGCGCGTGAGCCGGCAGGACTTCAAGGCGGATCCCGCCAAGCTGGTCTGGCGATTGCCGGTCGCGGTTATTACGAATCGCGGGACCGCGGGCGGCGCAGAGCTAGCGGCGGCTGCGCTGTTGGATAACAAACGGGCGGAAGTAGTCGGTGAGCCCACTTTCGGAAACGCGGCCGTTCGCAAGCCCATCGGCTTGGAAGACGGCGCGGCGATCATACTGGCGGTGGCCAAGTATTACTCGCCGTCCGGAAAGGCCATCCAAGACGTCCGGGTCACCCCTACGGTGCAGGTGCTCGAGTCCGAGCCGATTCCCGAGAGCGAGGAAGAAGAACTCGGCCCTGCCGAACCGGAGCGGACGCCGCGGCCGGCGCATGACCCGCTGCTGGAAAAGGCCATTGAAATCCTTACGAAGGCCCGGCCTGTGGCTCAGTCCGAGGCTATCGGCGCTCACGGCAGTCAGTCCAGGCAGGCTGGGCCGGCGGCCGCGCAACCTTGAGGACGGCCGACGGAAAGCCCTGGGGCATCTGGGCGAGAGAACAAGGCGCAAGCTGGACGCTTGGCGCCGTCGAAAGGAGGGCTAGTTCGAGAATGCCTCTTTACGAGTACAAGTGTCACGCTTGTGGAGAAGTTTTTGAAGTGATGCAAAGATTTTCCGATGAGCCGCTGACCCTGCACGAAGGTTGCGGCGGACGACTCGAGCGACTGGTGTCGCCGCCGGCATTCCAGTTCAAGGGCAGCGGCTGGTACATCACGGATTACGCCCGCAAGGGCAAGGGCGGCAGCGACGGCAAACGCGCCAAAGAGCCGTGCGGGACGGACGCGTCGTCGGCCGACAAGAAGTCCTCAGACGCCAAGCCTGCTGAGCCCCCCTCCAAGTAATCGCAGACCGCCTACGCCCTATCCGGGCGTTCCATTAGCTGCGCAAACAGCAACGCGAGCATGGCGGATGCGAAGCCGGCCAGGGCATCCACAAGATAGTGGTAGCGCCCGTAGACCACGGCGGTCGCAATCAAGACCGCCAGCACTGCCAGCGAGCGCCCCACCCAGGGATGCTCCTTGAGCAGCCGCATCATGCCAAAGGCCGCCGCAAAGCCTCCTGCCACGTGGGCGCTTGGGAAGACGCCAGTGTGAATGCCGTAGCCGGCCAACAAGCGCCAGTTCAAGCACCGGAACACAGTCTGAACAGTCGGGAAGTCCTGCCCTGGGAAGACCGTGCGGGGCGGCTCGGATGGAAAGTACGGGAACAGTGCGTACGGCAAAAGGATCGCCAGCAAAAATATGGTGAGGAACCGGTCCACTCGCTCGCGGCGCCGGTAGGCGTAAAGCATCGCCAGTGAGAACAATGGCGTAGCGTAGACCAGAAAGTAAGCCAGTTCCAGGATGGCCGGCAGCACAGGCCCCAGTGACTCGATCGCCGCGCGCAATCCCCAGTCGTTCAGCAGCTTCTTATCCCAAACGATCCAGGCGCGTTCCAGCTCGTGAGTATGGCTGAGTGGGGCAAACCAGCCCATCTCGCGGTAGGCCAGCAACATCAGAGGCGCCGGATACCAATCCCGCAAGACGCTGAATAGCAGGCTGCCGCGCAGCGACTCGGCCCAAACCAGCAAGAAAATACCGCCAATCACCGCCAGATTCAACACCGCGGTTATCAGCGGGACGGGCGGCCGCAAGGCGAGGAACTGCGCCAACAGGGCAGCATAACCGAAGTAGGCGATCAATATCCGTTCCGAGTGCCGCAGCCTGAGCATGGTAGTTGAAAGACGGCCAATCCCACAGCCTACTACAGCCGCATCCGGGTCCACCCTCCGGTAGAATCGAGGAATGCTGCGCTTGCTGTGGATTCTGGCGCCGGCGCTGGCGGCTTGCCAAGAGCCGCTCATAACCGGGCTGGCTAGTGTGGGCTTTCGGGTCAGCGATCTGGAGAACGCAAGGCGCTTTTACACGGGCGTGCTGGGATTCGAGCAAGCCTTCCTGTTGAAGGAATCGCCCGGGGCCGTTGAGCGCGTGTTCCTCAAGGTGAACGACGCACAGTTCATCGAGCTGCAACCCGGCCTGGCGGCCGGCGAGAAAGTTCGCATGACGCATCTGGTGCTCGAAACCGCCGACGCCCGCCGCTTGCACCGCCTGCTAGAACAGCGGGCGCTCGCACCCTCGCCCTTAACTAAGCGGCCGGATGGCAACCTGGGATTCCGGCTGCGCGATCCGGAGGGTACAAGCCTGGAATTCGTTGAGTACCTGCCCGGCGGGCTCCAGGCTGGGGCGCGAGGGAGGTTCCTGGGTCCGCGGCGAGTCTCTACCCACCTGCGGCACGCCGGGGTGACCGCCGGCGACCTGGAGCGCGCCTTGGCGTTTTATCGCGATCAACTGGGTCTGGTTGAGACCTGGCGCGGAGGTCCAAGTGAGGCTGAACTGCGTTGGATCAATCTACGTTTGCCGGGGCCGCGCGGGGATTACATCGAGCTGATGCTTTATGCGACACCGCCAAACCGGCAGCAGCTCGGCTCGATGCAACACATCTGCCTGGAGGTTCCCGACATCCAGGCAGCCTACCAGCAGGCGGTCCGGCAAGGTTGGCAGGACGAAGAGCGCTTCCGCCCGCGCATCGGACGCAACGGGCGCTGGCTGGCGAACTTGTTTGATCCCGATGGCAGCCGGACCGAATTGATGGAACCCCATCCCGCCCAGCGGCCCGCGTTACAGTAGGATTCATGAGCACTACGCGTCGCAGCTTTCTGCAAGCGGCCGGTGCGGCCGCGCAAGCCGCTTCCGCTCAGCCGCCCCGCAAGTTTTCGGCCAACGACCGGATCCAGTTTGCCTTGATCGGCGCCGGGGGCATGGGCATGAGCGACACCCGCATGGCGCTTTCCATCCCCGGCAACCGGCTGGTGGCCGTGGCCGACGTCTACGACGGCCGGCTGGAGCGGGCCCGTGAATTGTGGGGCAAAGACCTCTTCCTCACGCGCGACTACCGCGAGATTCTGGCGCGCCCCGACGTAGACGCGGTGATCATCGCCACCCCGGATCACTGGCACGCTCGGCAAACCATCGACGCGCTCCAGGCCGGCAAGCATGTCTACTGTGAGAAGCCGATGGTGCAAAAGATCGAGCAGGGCAAGCCCGTGATCGAAGCTGAGAAACGCAGCGGGCGCATTTTGCAGGTCGGCAGCCAGTACGTCACCTCCCTGATCTACCAGAAGGCGCGCGAGCTGATTCGCTCAGGGGCCATCGGTGAAATCAACATGGTCGAAGCCTGGCTGGACCGCAACACCGCCCTGGGCGCCTGGCAGTACACCATACCGCCTGACGCTTCGCCGGAAAACATTGACTGGGACCGCTTCCTGGGCGATGCTCCCAAGCGGCCGTTCGAAGCTGTCCGCTTGTTTCGCTGGCGCAACTACCGGGATTACGGCACCGGCGTAGGCGGCGATCTGTTCGTGCACCTGTTTTCCGGGCTGCATGTGGCGACCGGCGCGTTGGGGCCTTCGCGGGTATTCGCCACCGGAGGTTTGCGCTACTGGAAAGACGGGCGTGACGTGCCCGACGTGCTGCTGGCTTTGCTTGATTACCCGGGCTTTAACGTCGCGTTGCGCGTTAACTTCAAGAGCAGTGTGGCCCAGGAACAGTTCGGCTTCCGCTTCGTGGGCAGCGAGGGCATCATTCATACAGGAGCTTCGGTAGTCCTGTCGAAGCCGCCGCGCGAGACCGAGCCGGGCTACACCATCTCGACTTTTCCTCGGGCGCTTCAGGAGAGGATTTTGGCGGAATATCGCAAGAAGTATCCGCCGCTGCCGCCCGCGCCGGATAACATGCGGGACGAGAAGGAGACGCGCTTCACTCCCCCGGCGGGCTATGACGCCCACGTTGAACACCACAGGGTCTTCTGGACGGCGGTGCGCGAGCAAAAGCCGGTGGTGGAAGACGCGACCTTTGGATTCCGAGCAGCAGGGCCCGCGCTGCTGGCCAATATCAGCTACTTTGAGAACCGCATTTGCCGCTGGGACCCGGTGGCAATGAGCCAGCCCGCCTCGTAAACGGGTTCAGCTCGGCTTGAAGGCCGGCGGCAAGCGGCAAGCGCCGCCAAGCTGAGGCAGCGGCCCTCAGCCAGGGCAGCCGTTTCGGAGCTTCGGCGGGAGCTGGCGCCCTTGCGTGCGCCGGTAGACAGGTGTATATTTCTCTAGGCGCCGTGAAAGGGTCACTATGCTACCGCCATCCATCCTTCCATTGCGAGGAGCACCTATGCGAACCCTGAGAATCACCGCCGTCGGAGCCTTGATGGCTCTGGGCCTCTTGTTAGTCCCGTCACGTCGCGCACCAGTTGTACACGCTCAAGCGGGGACCGAATGGCAGTTGACGTTCACCCCCATCAACCACGCCTTGGATAACAACGACAACTTTTCGCGGGATGACCGCTTCCTGGTGGTGGACACCCGCGAAACCCTGGGCGCAGGCATCGGCAACTGCAACAGCATCATGAAGGTCAGCGTCTCAACCGGCTTGGAGAACATCCTCTACGCCCCGCCCTACAAGCTTGACCCCACCAACATGGCGCCCGGCCTGGGGGCGGCGTCCTTCAGCCACATTGACGACGAGGTGATCTTCATACACGGACCGTTCCTGGAAGAGACGCCGGTTCTGGGCTTCTACGGCACGCGCAACCGCCGCGGCGCAGTTGTGCGGGGCGACGGCGCCGGAGACGTCCGCTTCGTGGACCTTCGAGACGTCACCTCCGACGTCACCACCCCCGGGGCGCATCGCGGCGGCACGCACCGCCATGAATACACGCTGGACGGCAACCGTATAGGATTCACCTACGATGACTTCTTGTTACAAGACTACGGCCGGACGGTGGGTTACATGGAGCCTCACCCCAGGGCTCCGAAAGGCGTTTCACACTGGGTTGCCATTTTGGTGCCGGTGGTTCCCCCGGCCGTCTCCAAAGCCGGTGATCTGGAGCGCGCCGCCGACGACTCCTGGGTGGGCCGCCGCGGCCAGATGCGAGCATTCATCGGCAACGTGAAAGAAGCCGACGGCAAGACTGTCACCAGCTCCCTGTTCGTGGTGGACATACCAGAGACCGTGGACATAACCACCTCGAACTCAGGCACCAAGACCACCTACATGCAGCCGCCCAAGGGCATCACCATCCGCCGCCTGACCCGTACGCCCGCCAGTGGCATCGTCCGCGGATCCCATGACGGGACGCGCATCGCATACTACGCCGCTGCGGCCAACGGCACCCGTCAGGTCTTCATAATTGACGCCAAGGGCTCGGACCAGGATCCTGATCCCGCCAAGCGTCCAATCCAAGCATCGTTTTTGGACCAAGGCGCCGCCGGGGGCGTGCGCTGGCATCCGTCAGGGAATTCCATCGCGGTGCTCAGCGATAACGGGGTGGCGGCTATTTGCGTGCAGCCCGGCCCGTTGTTCGGAGCCGCATACTGGCTGACGCCGCACGGCGCCGCTCTGGCCGCGCCCGAGGCCCTGGTCTGGTCACACGACGGCAGCTTACTGGCGTTCAACCGGCGCGTGCCCACTTACGACGCCAAGGGCAACTTGGTAAAGGACTTCAACGGTAACAACTTCCGCCAGATTTTTCTCACCCGCTTCCCGGACAGCAACCGCAACGGTATCGCCGACCCCATCGAAAACGGGGTGGTGCGCAACAGCGCCAGCTACGTCGCCGGAACGGTCGCTCCTGATTCGTGGGCGTCCGTCACCGGCTTCAATCTCGCGACGCGCCTACAGGTGGCCGATACGCTGCCTCTTCCGACCACTTTGGGCGGCGTCAGCGTTCAGATCACCGATGCCGGCGGCGCCGTCAAGACCGCCTCGCTGAGCATGGTCCACCCCAACCAGATCAACTTCATCGTGCCCGCGGGTCTTCGCGCCGGCCCGGCTACCGTGAGCATCACTACACACGAGGGCAAGAAGCTGGATCTGCCGGTCGAAGTTGCCGCAGTGGCTCCGGGGCTGTTTTCCGCCAACGCTTCGGGCTCCGGCGTGGCGGCGGCGGTGGCCGTGCGAATCCGCGGCAACCAGCAAACGGTTGAGAACATTTTCTCGTGCACCACGGCGGGTTGTACAGCTACACCATTAGATTTGGGGCCGGCCGGCGACGATGTCATCCTGTTGCTGTTCGGGACCGGCCTGCGAGGCGCACAGTCGCCTGTTACGGCCACCATCGGCGGGCAGAAGGCCGACGTGGTCGGCGCCGGACCGCAGTCGCAGTTTGCAGCCCTAGATCAGATCAACGTGCGCGTGCCGCGAGCGCTGGCGGGCAAAGGCGAATGCGCGATCGTGGTAACCGCCGACGGCAAGCGTTCTAACGCCGTGACCGTGAACATCAACTGAGCCCGGACCGACTGATGGGGGAGGGGCGTGGCAAGGCCCAGCGCCGGGTCTACGAACCCGGCGCTGGGATTGCCTGTTTCTTACCCCGCGGCAGGAAGCTAGAAAACGCCCCCTCCAACGATCAAACGTATGCCGCCTAGCCCCACGGCGATGGCGCAAAGCACCAGCCCGGCGATGGCCGCTCCCTTGCGGGGCTCCTGTGTGGTAGTGACCGCTATGATGCTGATGATCAGGCCCACCAAAGAGAACGGGATATTGATCCAGTTGAGCGCACCCAGGCAAGGGAAGAATGCGACGAACATACCTACGATCGCCAGGATCCCCCACACAAGGCTGAGAACTTGCATCGAACACCTCCCGTCTGGCCGGCAAACGCTTCCCGGCTCTTTCCAGACAAACGGAACAAATGTACTTCAGTTGCGCCCCGCAAGCAAGCCCTGCTCGGGAGGCAGGACCGCCTGTCGCCCGCGAGTTGGGCCGAGCTTGACAGGCTCGGGTCGGTAGGTGCAGTCTGAAGTGGAACGGAGGAAAGTCATGAGGTCGCCTGAGAAGGTGAGCGCGTTACTGGTGTGGTTGCTGTTGGGCCTGTCTCCCGCCGCAGGCCAGAACATAACCGGAACCATTGTAGGCACCGTGACCGATTCCAGCGGCGCAGTCATCGCCAACTCCACGGTCACCGTGCTCAACGAACAAACGGGCATCGAGACCAAAGCCGCCACGTCGGCCACCGGTGAGTACGTGGCCCCGAATCTGCTGCCCGGAACCTATACCGTCAAGGCCGAGCTGGCGGGTTTCAAGCCCAGTGTGACGCGCGGCGTGCGCCTGCTGGCCAACCGCTCGGCGCGTGTGGATATCGTCCTGGAGCCCGGGGCAGTCACACAGACCATTGAGGTTCAGGCCGCTGCGCCGGTGGTCAACTCCGAAAGCGCCACCATCGGCAACATTTTGGAGGCTAACGTCATCAGCACGATCCCGCTGAACGGTCGGACGTTGGACAGACTCATCCGCATCTCGGCCGGCGTCACCTCCGACAGCGCCTCTAATCCGCGCGTGGCGGGCAGCGCTTACTGGGGAGGCATCCAGTTTAATGTGGACGGCGCGATGTACAACGACACCGGCAACGGCGGCGGGGCGTACTCTTACCGCAACGGCCTGGCCACCCTGCCTTCGGTGGACGCCATAAGCGAGTTCAAGATTGATTCCAACAATCAGAAGGCCGAATTCGAAGGCTCGGTGGCCGTGACCGTAGTCTCGAAGTCCGGGACCAACGAGCTGCACGGTTCACTGCTCTGGTTCAATCGAAACAAAGAGTTCGCCGCCCGCTATTACTACACGCATCCGCCCACCCCAAAGCCGGCGTACAACCGCAATGAGTTCGGTTACACGGTGGGCGGGCCGGTACTCATCCCCGGCGTTTACGACGGCCGCAACAAGACTTTCTTCTTCCACAGCTACGAAGGTCTTCGTGAACGCACCGCACCCAACTATGTGACCAGCGTGGCTACTCAAGCGATGCGGGACGGGGATTTCAGTGGGCTGCCGGTAATTCTGGACCCGCTGGCCGGAACTCCCTTCCCCGCCAATCGCGTCCCAGCCAGTCGTATTGATCCGCGGGCCAAGACGCTCATCGGCTACGTGCCGCTCCCCAATACCGCCGGATTGGGTCCCGCCGGCACACTCTCCAACTACCGCTGGACTATCGCCAATATCTCCGACATTAACCGCTATGGCCTGCGAATTGACCACCGGTTTACGGAAAAGGATAGCATTTGGGTGCACCTTAACTACTCCAAAGGCTATCCCTACTTTGTAGCTGTCGGCTATCCGGCGAGTTACGGAAACTGGGCCAACGGCGGTTACAGTACGCAGAGCGCAAACCTTACCTGGAACCACGCGGCCTCTCCGCGGACCCTCAATGAGGCTCGCTACGTCTACTTCCGGCATGCTTCCACGCGCCAAGGTCTCAACCGGAACTTCGATCCCCGGAGCCTTTTCCCCACTCTTTATCCAGTAGCCTACGGGGGCTTGCCCAACATCAATATCAGCAACCACGTGGCCATCGGGGATTACGGCGGAGGCGATCCCGGCACGCAGCTTACGCCGCAGTTCATTGATAACGTGACGCTCGTCCGCGGCCGGCATACGGTGAAGTTCGGCGTGGACGTCGCCTTGCACAAGGCCCTCTCACCGCCATTCGTCGCCGGCATGGGCGCCGGGCTGGCGAACAATGCGGCACTGGGGCGTTTCGATTTTAACGGGCGCTACACGCTGGACGACAAAACCAAGACCGCCCAGCCGGCGCATGCCTTCGCAGACTTCCTACTCGGCTATCCGTATCGTGCCTATCGCTCGACGACCAGTCCCAACATGCTGTTCTTGGCGCCGCGAACCAGCTTCTTCATACAGGATGACTGGCATGTTTCAGCGCGGTTGAGCATCAGCCTCGGCCTGCGTTACATGTATCAATCATTCTGGAACGAGAGGAACGACACGATCTCAAACTTTGACTTTGCCAGCGGCCGGCTCGTCATCCAGAGCGACAAGATGCCTTCCCAGGCGCAGGAGCGGCTGGTCAAGGCTTATCCCATCGTGCTGGCGAGCGAGGCCGGCTTGCCGGTCCGCGACATAGAGCCGGACAAGAACAACTTCGGACCGCGGCTGGGCGTCGCCTGGCGTCCCTTCGGCAACGCTCGTACGGTCTTTCGCGGCGGCTTGGGCGTCTATTACAACTTCCTGCCGGTTTTCATCGGCTTCCGGCAGCGGGGCTTCAACAACCCGCCGTTCCTGTTGGCGGAGTCCTTCGAGGCCTCGGCCAGCTACACCCCCTCGATAACTTTGGCGGCCCCCTTCCCCGGCGGCGGCGCGATTTCACCCAATCCCAGCCTTACCGCGGTGCAAAAGAATATTCGCAACAGCGAGAGCTATCAGTGGAACCTGACCCTGGAACGTGAAATCCGGGCGAATCTCGGACTGCGTGTGTCCTATGTGGGCAATCACAGCACACATCTGCCCTGGTATAACTACCCAATCAATTTGTCTCGCGAGCAAATACCGGGCGCCATACAGACTTACCGGCCCTACCAGCCCTGGTCGGACATTCTGATGCTCGCGGGCGGCGGCAATTCCATTCTGCACCAGTTACAGGTGGAGGCCATCCAGCGTTACTCCAACGGGTTGAGCTTCCAGGTCGAATACTCCTGGAACCGATCCCTGGATGATGTACCCGTGGTGGGCGGTCCGCAAAATCCTTATAATGCGCGCGCGGACCGTGGAAACTCCGATCAGATACGCCGCCACATATTCACTTTTGCGGGCAGTTATGAGCTGCCTTTCGGTCCCGGCAAGCGCTTCCTCAACAGCCCGCATCCGTTGGCGCGGCACTTGATCGGCGGCTGGCAGGTGTCCAGCATTACCTATCTGCGCACGGGAACTCCGTTTGCGCCAAGTTTCACGGCAACTTTGGCGGGCTGGCGCGGGGGGCGACCCGATCGGGTTAAGGACGCCCCGCTTTACCCGGCGGAAAAGACCATGGACCAGTGGTTCAATCCGGCCGCGTTCACCGTACCCGCGCCTTACACCTTCGGGAATGCTGCCCGCAACCTGCTGTTTACACCTGGCGATATCGTGATTGACCTAAGCGTCTTGAAGGATTTCGCCATTCACGAGCGGCTGAAGGCGCAGTTCCGCGCGGAAGCTTTCAATGCGCCCAACCACTTCAATTGGGGCGGCCCGGCGTCAAACATTTCGGTCCCGGCCAGCGTGGGACGCATAACCTCGGGCGGGGATGCCCGCATAATCCAGTTCGGCCTGAAGCTGCTGTTTTAGGGGCCCTCAACGACCGCTTTCTGCTGCGGCCCGGCTAGAACGTGTATTTCAGCGCGAACTGAATCCGCCGCGGCTCATCCGCCTCGTTGATAGTAGCGGTGGTCGCCGAACGCAAGCCGCCGACAGGTTGGCCGAAAGCCGGGGTGTTAGTCAGGTTGAAGGACTCGAAGCGGAACTGGAGCGCGTGGCGTTCCCAAGGCATAGCGAAGCGCTTGCCCAGCACCAAGTCAAAGTTGCGCAAACCGGGGCCATAAAGGACATTGCGCCCGGTGTTGCCGTAGACGCCCGGAGCGCTTTGTACGAAGGCGAACTCGTCGAACCACTTGTCAATTGTTGGGTTCGGCACCCGTCCAGAGGCGATGCGATCGCCGCGATTCGCGGTTCCGCTGTTCTGCGGATCGCCCGGGTAGCTGACGTCAAAGGGAAAGCCGGTCCGCAGGGACAGGATCCCGCCGATTTGCCAGCCGCCAAGGAAGGCATCCCAGGTGCGACTCCAGCCGCTCCCCAGGACCCGCCCGCGTCCGAAGGGCAACTCATAAGTAAAGCTGGCCACCAGGCTGTGGCGACGGTCGAGGCTCGCGTTACCTCTCTCATTACGCAGGTTGTACTGGTTGGCGCGCCCTGACAGGCCCTGATCCAGGGACTCTTCACCCTGGTCAATATTGTGAGACCAGGTATAGGAGGCTATAAAGGTCAGACCCTTGGAAAAACGTTTCTCCCCGCGCGCTACCAAAGCCTGGTAATTCGAGTTATAGCCCGGATCGCGAAGCGTGACTGAGTTCCACTTAGGCCGGACTCGCCGCCGGATTTCCGGGATAGTGGGGTGGGGGCCTCCGTTATTGATGTTACGCCCCTGATACAAGTGAGTCGCCTTGGCCGCCTGATATCCCACTGCCAGAAGGATGTCCCCGGGCAACTCCCTTTGCAGGTCGGCGAACCACTGGGAAGCGTACTGGTTGGGATACTCGTCGCGACTCACCTCTACGTCGGTGCCGGGCACAGGCTCTGCGGCAGGCAGTTTCACCGGCACAAATCCGTTGCGTACCAGGGTTACGGGCGTGACGTTGTCGGCGGTGTTAGAAACAACCTCTGTAAAATCGGGGGTCTGATTGATCCAGCGTGCGCTTTCACTTGTGATGTAGTCAGCCTCACCGTAAAAAATGCCGGCGCCCACCCGGAATACAGTTTTTTCTGTCACGCGGTAGGCCAACCCCAAACGCGGAGCGAAATTGTTCCAATCTTCGACGCAGCCACAATCCCGGCCGTCCTTCGGGCGCTGGAAGGTTTCGTAGCGCGGGTCGGTGGGCGCCACATTGAACTCCGTCAAAAAGCGACTGACGCCTAAGCGGCCGCGGTTAGTGCCTTGCGGAAAGTACGGCGAGAGGAACAGTTCCCAGCGTAAACCGGCGTTGAGGGTAAGCTTCCGCGTGATTTTCCAGTCATCCTGGAAGTACAGGCCCCAGTAAGGCGCAATTGCGTCCTCGCTCAGTTGATTGCCCACCGTGGTTCCGCTGGCCCAGCCCAGCAGCATGTCGGCCAGGCCGTTCCCGGTGGCCGTGCGGCTGGCCGCGTCAAAGGGACGCTCGGCGGTGAAAATCTTGGAGAATCGGAACTGGCCTCGGCGAAAGCGCTGGGCTTCGCGGAACACATCCAGGCGCCTGAATTCCAAGCCGGTCTTGAAGGTATGTGCTCCCCGCTGCCAAAGCAGGTTGTCGTTGAATTGGATGTTGTCCATCCAGTTGCGGTTGGGCCAGAAGCTGCGCGAGCCGATCTCGTTGTAGCCGGTGGGGGTGAATCGGGCCAACCCGTGGTCCAAGCCGTCGTTGAAAGTATCGCCGGGAGCGCCCAGGACTCCGTACTTCTTGTTCAGATTCTCGGTGTCCAGAATGTCAAATCGCGTCGGATAGTGAGTGAATCCGAAGCGCGCCTCGTTGTAAATGGTGGGCCTGATAGTGCGCGTCCAGCTCCCCACCACATTGTCCGCAGGCAGGAATACGGTCTGGCCCAGACCGCCGCCCTGGGCCGAAAGGGGCAGCGGACCGTTTTGGAGCTTGTCGTCCCGCCGTATGCTCCAGCGATAAAACGTGCGGTCGCGATCTCCGAAGTTGTGATCCAGTTTGATGTCGTATTGGTTGGAAGTATCCCTGTCGCTGGGGGCGAAAAAGAAATTGTTGGGCTGGTTGTCGCGCCCTGCTATGTTCGGCAACGGATAGTTGGCGATGACGCGGGCGCTCACCGGGTCGAAGCGGCTGGGCGGGATGACATTTCCCGGGAACGGCTGCCGGCGCGTGTCGCTGCCTGTGCCGGTGGTGGTAAGCGGATCGAACACGCGGTCGCGGTTACGACCCTCTTGAGAGAAGTCCCCACTGCGGGCCAGAGCTCCGGGCACCGTTGAAGTAAAGCTGCGGCCGCGGCGGATACGCGTTCCCTGGTAACTGAAGAAATAGAAGGTGCGGTTCTTCAAAACCGGGCCGCCGATGGTGCCGCCGAACTGGTTCTGCCGCAGGGTCGGCTTTGCAGAGCCGGAACGGTTGGCGAAAAAATTGGTGCCGTCAAGTTTCTCGTTTCGCAAGAACTCGTACAGGGATCCGTGCAGCTCGTTGGTCCCCGACTTCATTGAAACCAGAACCTTCCCTCCCATGCGGTAACCGTATTCAGCCGAGTTGTTGTTGGTCACCACCTTGAATTCAGCGACGGCATCCACCGGGGGCTTGACCGCCTGCGATTGAAAACCCAGAGGGCCGCCGGAGGCGCGGGAGCTATTGTCTATCCCGTCCAGTAGCACATTAGTCTGGTAGCCCCTCTGGCCCAGGGCGATGAAGCCTCCTTCCATGCCGTCTTCGCCGGCGGTGCGAGCTCCCCGACCCAGCATGCGAGCAGGCAGCACGCCGGCGGAGAACTTTGCCAGCTCCAGGTAGTTACGCAGGTTGAGCGGCATTTCGACGATGCGCTTGTTTTCTATAACTTGCCCCATCACGGTAGTTTCGGATTCCAGTAAAGCCGCAGCGGCTGTAACCTCGATGCTCTCAGCCACAGCCCCGATCTTGAGCTGGAAGTCCACGCGAGCGATCTGATCTACGTTCAACACCAGCTTCTCGCGCGACACCGTGCTGAAGCCTTCCTTCTCCGCCGTTATCTTGTAAGTGCCCACTGGCAGGAAGGGGGCCGAATAAAAACCGATCTCGTTGGTCTTGACGACACTGCTGACGCCGGTGGCCACATTGCTGATCGTAACTACCGTCCCGGGGACCGGTGCCCCGGAAGGATCCGTGATCACGCCCTGGATGCCGGAATTCTGCCCCCAGGCCGCCGCAGCCAGAAGGCCGCCCACCCACATGAACCAGCCAGAGAAGCTTCGCATGACTCACCCCGTAATGGCCGTTCAAGATCATATCCCTGAGCGCACTCAATGGCAAGGGGCTGCTCGTGCCACAATACCGGAGGTATGGCTCCCTCTGCGACGCGACGCCAAGTCCTCAGCTCCGTTTGGGCTCCCGCTTTGCTGCGCGGCGGCCGTGCGGCGCTGCGCTCGTCCAGACCGCACATCCTCTTGTTGATGGCCGACCAGTTTCGGGGCGATTGCTTCGGGGCGGCAGGCAACAGCGTCATCCGCACGCCCAATCTTGATCGGCTGGCGCGCGAGGGCGCGCTGTTCGCTTGCGCCTACTCTTCGACGCCCACCTGCACTCCGGCGCGCTCGGCCTTGCTCACCGGACTTTCACCCTGGCGCCACGGAATGCTGGGTTACGGACGCGTGGCCGAGCGCTACCCTGTGGAAAAGCCGCGCGCCCTGCGTGAGACCGGATACTATACCTTCGGCATCGGCAAGATGCACTGGCACCCACAGCGGAATCCGCACGGGTTTCATCAGGTGCTGTTGGATGAATCCGGGCGCGTGGAGTCGCCGGACTTCCGTAGCGACTACCGTGCTTGGTTCTGGTCGCAAGCACCCAACCTGGACCCGGACGCCACCGGAATCGGTTGGAACAGCTACCGCGCAGCCCCTTACGTTCTGCCCGAACAGGTGCACCCGACGCACTGGACCGGGCGAACGGCTGTGCGTTTCCTGGAAAGCTATAACCGGCCCGAGCCCTTTTTCCTGAAAGTCTCCTTCGCCCGCCCGCACAGCCCCTACGATCCGCCGGAACGTTTCTGGAAGCTTTACGAAGACGCCAGGCCGCCGGAGGCCGTAGTGGGGCGCTGGGCCGAGCGCTATGCTGCGCGAAGCTGGCAGCGGGACGACATCTGGCACGGCGATCTCGGCCCCGGACAGGTGCGGCGCTCGCGTCAGGGTTACTACGGTTCGGCCAGTTTCGTTGACGAGCAGATCGGACGCATTCTGGAAGCCCTGGAGCGGCGCGGCTGGCTTGAGCAGACGCTGATTCTGTTCACCGCCGACCATGGGGACATGACCGGCGATCACCACCTCTGGCGCAAGTCGTATGCTTACGAGGCCTCGGCGCGGATCCCAATGCTGCTGCGCTGGCCGCAGGGGATGGTTTCAAGGCCGCGCGGACAGAGGCTTTCTCAACCGGTCGAGTTGCGCGACGTGCTCCCTACCTTCCTCGAGGCGGCAGGTGCAACCCCGGCAGAGAAACTGGACGGGGAAAGCCTGCTCAAGCTGGTTCGCGGACAAGCGGAGGGCTGGCGGGCCTGGATTGATCTCGAGCATGACGTCTGCTACAGCCCGGAGAACCACTGGAGCGCGCTGACCGACGGCCGCTGGAAGTACATTTTCCACGCACACGACGGCCGGGAGCAGCTTTTCGATCTCGCGCAAGACCCCGCGGAGCAGAACGATCTGGGCGCGGATGCGGCCTTTGAAAGCACCCTGCGGCTGTGGCGCGGGCGACTGGTCGAGCACCTGGCCGAGCGCGGCGAGCACTTCGTAAAGAACGGCCGGCTGGCGCTGCGTCAGGAGTCCTACCTTTATTCCCCGAACTATCCCGGCGCCCGAGGGCGAACCTAGCGTGGCGGCGGATGCGCCGGCCGGCGGGTTGGCCGGCCTGTTAGCATGAGGCGTAGGCGTCGTCATGCTGGCTCCAGTGGCTCCCAGTGAGCTTCAGCGGTTGCGCGCACTCTGCCAGGAGGCAGGCTACACTGACCGCGGCCTGCTGGCGCTGTTTGGCCCGATCGAGTTGCCGACGCGGGCGGGCCGTGGGATGGCCCACTTTGTCCATTTGACGCGCGAAGGTCGCAAGCTGGACATCCTGGTGCGCCTGTTTCTGCTGGGGTTGCCGACGCCGCATCAGGTCGCGGCCGAGGCGTTAGGCGCAAGACTGCTGGAGGACTGCGGGGCCTGGGGCCTGCTGGAGCCGCACCACGACCGAGTGGCGGCCCGGGTGCGCTTGCTGCCTTACCGTGATCTGCTGCTGGCGGCCGATCAGGCCGAATACCCCGAGATAGCGGAACGCCCGGATCAGGTCATGGGGATCACGGCCAGCACCGTGGCGCTGGCGAATTTTGCCGTGCGGCGCCCGGTGGAGGAGGCCTTGGATCTGGGGACCGGTTGCGGGGTGCAAGCGCTGCTGGCGGCTGTTCACAGCCGCCAGGTCACCGCTACCGATACTAACGGGCGCGCCCTGGAGTTCGCGCGCTTCAACGCCGCATTAAACAATCGCACTAACATCTGTTTTATTCAGGGCGACGCCTTCCAACCCGTACGAGGGCGCCGCTTCGATTTGATCCTCAGCAATCCGCCCTTCGCCATTTCACCCCGCCTGCGTTACTTTTACCGGGACAGCGGCCAGCCGGGAGACAGCTTCTGCCGGCGCCTGGTGCGCGAGGCCCCGGAATTCCTGAATGACGGCGGCCTGTTTCAGATGACCCTGGACTGGGTTGAGCACGTCGGCCAAGACTGGCGGCAGCGGCTGGCTGAGTGGTTCGAAGGCACGGGCTGCGACGCCTGGGTGTTGCGTCTGAACTGCGAGACGGCCGCCAACTATGCCTATCTTTGGATCCGGGACACCGAACCGGGCGACTCTGAACAGACTGCACGGCTGTACGAGGAATGGGTCGAATACTTCGAGCGCGAAGCCGTCGAAGCGGTTTCAACGGGCTTGATCGCCATGCGCCGCACCGGCGCCGCCCGCCACTGGCTGCGCCTGGAGGAGGCGCCGGCACGCATAATCGGCCCGATCGGAGACTGGGTGGCGCAGGGTTTCCTGTTGCGGGACTTTCTTGAAGCGAACTCGGACGAGCAGCTTCTGACCGCAAAGCTGCGGCTCGTCCCGGAGGCCCGGCTCGAGCAGGAGTTCGCGGCGCGCGAGGGCCGGTGGCAATCGGTAGCCTCTCGCATCCGCCTGACTCGCGGTTTGCCCTGGACCGGCAATCTAGACGCACGTCTGGCCGGATCGCTTGCCAGGCTGGCCGGACAAAGGCCCTTGCGCGATGTGCTCGTGCACCTGGCGATCGAGCTGGGAGTGGAGCCAGACAGGGTGATCGCCGCGTCGCTGCCGCTCGTACGCGACATGATCCTGCGGGGATTCCTGCTGCCGGAAAGCGTGCCTGCGGTCAGTCCCGGCGAGCAGCCGCCATTGCCTTAACCGAAGATGCTGCGCAGCTTGGCCAGAAAGCCTGATTCTTTCTGCACGAGGGTGTCGAGCTCGCCGTCGTCCAGCCAAAGCCCGCCGCAGTTGAAACACTTGTCCACACGCACATCGCTGAAGACGACCTCGTCCAGATCCAGGCCGCACTTGGGACACTTCATGTAATGGAGCTGCCGGACCCTCTCGCGCTCCTCGGCCTGAAGCCTGGCGCGGGCCTCTTCAGCCAGCTTGCGCTTGAGTTCCGCCTGCTGGCGCGCGAAGTACTCCTCTTCTTTGGTGCTGGGCTTGACGGGCATACTTGCTCCGGCTGTGAAAACACAGATTATAACCGGCGAAAAGCTCCGGGGCGCAAGCGGCCGGGGGAGAACGAGGCGACCGGTTGCGGGAGTATAATCTGGCTGTTATGCGCGACATCGTATTTTCTCGCCGCCAGTTCGCTTTCTCGCTCGGCTGCCTGCCGCTGACGCTGCGCGCGGACGAGGAGTTTTCACTCAAGGGACCCTGGTCGGAACCGGCCGTGGTTCACAAAGTCTATCTATCGGGAACGCAGCTTCACTGGCCGCGTCCGACGCTCGACGTCCAGCGGGAAGTGGCCGAGATCGAAGCGCGCATGGCGGAAGTCGAGCGCAAACACCAGGGTCGGGTTCGCTTCGTGGGAGGCGAGCTGCTGCGGACCCCGGAGGAAGTGACGGCCTGGGCCAAGAGTCTGGGCGATGTGGATGCGGTGATGGTCACCTACGTCACCATCCCCAGCCCGCTCACCAGCCTTCTGGATGCGGTGAAGCTGCCGGTGCTGGTCTACGCGATTCCTTACGCCGGCCACCACTGGGCCAGTATCGCGGACTTGCGCAAGAGGCGCGGCAAATTGGATGTGGTGGCTTCCTCGAGCTACGGGGATCTGGATCCCTACATCGGCGTCTTTCGCACCATACGGCACCTGCGCAAGAGCAAGATCGTGGTGGTGGCCATGCGCCCCGAGAACCTGGAGAAACTGGCGGCCGCGTTCACCGCGCAATATGGGACCGCTTTTCGCTTCCTTACCTATGACGATCTGCACGCGGCTTTCCGTGCGGCAGACGCCGCCCGGGCTCGCAAGGAGGCTGACCAGGTCGTGCGGAGCGCCTTGCGGGTCATCGAGCCCAAACCGCAAGAGATCGAGGACGCGGTGCGTTACTACCACGGCGTGCAAGAAATCCTGCGGCGCGAGCAGGCCAACGCCATGACGGTGGATTGCTTCGGCGGCCTGCTGGCCAAGAAAATGCCGGCCTACCCGTGCATCGCCTGGTCCAAGCTGAACGACCAGGGCCTCTACGGTGTGTGCGAGGCGGACCTGCGCTCCACCATGACGCAGCTCTTAGTCACCTCTTACTCCGGCATGCCGGGTTTTGTCTCCGATCCGGTCTTCGACACCAGCCGCAACGAGGTAATCCACGCCCACTGCGTCTCGGCCACGCGCATGAAAGGTATCGGCGGGCCGGCTTCGCCCTACATCCTGCGCAATCACCTTGAGACCAACGACGGAGTGGTGATGCAGGTGCTCATGCCCGCCGGCGAGACAATCACCTGCGCCAAGTTCCAGGACCCGCAAACCATGCTGGTCTCCGCCGCCGAGGTTACCTCTGCCGAAGACAGCGACCGCGGCTGTCGCACCAAGATCCGTACGCGCGTCAGCGATGCCGAAAAGTGGCTGCACAACTACACCGGTGGATTACACCGGGTGATCTTCTACGGCAACCACCTGCCGGTGATAGAGCGCATGGGCCGGCTGATGGGTTTCCAGGTGGTGCGGGAGATCTGAACCGGGAAACGGACCGCAGATGGAAGAGGGTCCAGGGGAGCAGCGGGTTCAGGCGCGTTTCAACCTGCGCGTAGGTGATCGGACCCTGGAGGCCGGCGTGAGTTTGCCTGCCGCGCCCTGCCGCCCGCTGGATTTACTCCCTGTGCTGCTGGCTTTCGCCGACGCTTACCTGAGCGCGGTCGCCGTGCAGGTCGAAGAGCAGGGACGCCATATCTCCTGCCGCGCCGGCTGCGCCGCCTGCTGCTGCCAGTTGGTTCCGGTCAGCGAAACCGAAGCCTGGCATCTGGCGCGAATAGTCGCCGATCTGCCGGCCCGCCGGCAAGCCCTGGTCAGGGAAAGGTTCCTGAAAGCAATTGAAAGGCTGGCTGAAGCCGGATTACTGGAGCGGCTTCGCGACACCGCGGCGCTGGCCGATCTGCAAGCCCGGCGGCGGATCGGCATGGAGTATTTTCACCTGGGCATCCCTTGCCCTTTTCTTGAAGAGCAGAATTGCAGCATCTATCCCCAGCGCCCCATGCGTTGCCGCGAGTACCTGGTGACTTCTCCTGCCGCTCACTGTGCCGATCCGCGGCCGGAGACAATCCACATGGTTCCGCTGCCGGTGAAGTTCTCCGAAATCCTTTTCTGTTTCGGCGACGGGCGGGGACTGGAAGATACGCGCTGGCTGGCTCTACCGCTGGCGTTGCAGTGGGCCGAACAGCACGACGCTGCCGCGCAACCGGCCCTGCCGGCCCCAGAGCTGTTCCGGAATTTTCTGTTGCAGATCGCGCCTCCCCCGCGCTGAGCCGATCAGGCCGCCCGGTGAGGCAGGCGGCTGAGACGGCGCATGCGGCCGGCCCAGCGCAAGAAGCGCAGCAGCTCGGCGCGTCGCTTCCAGAGAAAATCCCAGAATTCCCGCGCGCCGATCTTGTGGGCCTCCAGCCCCCAGTAGGTTTCGATCCTCCATCGCAGGTAAGGGCTGCGCCATGGACGCAGCCGATAACCGCGGGTTGCTTGCCAGAGGAAACGCAGCATTCAGGGCTTCAAGGCCGAGGCCGGCGGGCCAATCAGGCTGGAGCCGCCGGCGGCAGGCCGGCGGGCAGGTTCGGGCGTCGCGTAATAGCCGGTTCTGGTGCGCACCACGGGCCGGTTGGGAGCGTTCACACTGACGCGGATCTGCCGGAAGCTGCCGTCCAGGGCCGGGTTACTCGGGCTGTAGCCAATGATGTACTGGTTGCGTATGTCGTGCGCCACCTGAAGGCAGATCCGATTCACCTCGTCCGGGTCTTTGGGGTAATAAGCCTGGCCGCCGGTAGCCTGCGTGATCGCATCCAGGGCGCGGCGGGCGCGACGGGCCTCGCGCCTCTCCTCTTCATTGAGCAAGCCGATAGCATACACGAGCACTTCGCTCTGCTGGGCCCGCTGAACCAGTCTCTCAAGAGTGATCTCGCTGGTGTTGTCGTTTCCGTCGGTCACGACCAGAATCACTTTCTTGTCGTGTTTGCCCTTTTGTTTCAGGTGGTCAATAGAGAGACTGAGAGCGTCGCGCATCGCGGTGCCGCCGCGTGAATCAATGCGCGCCAGGCCCTCCTCCATCTTGCGGATGTCGCTGGTGAAGTCCACATCCAGATAGGCGTCGTCATTAAAGTTGACCACAAAGACTTCGTCCTGCGGATTGGAGGCCTTCACCAGCGCCACCGCCGCAACTTCGACTTTCAAGCGTTTGTCGCGCATGCTGCCGCTGTTGTCAATGACCAGACCCAGGGAGACCGGCACGTCCTCGCGGCGGAACACCTTGATCTGCTGCTCGATGCCGTCCTCGTAAACCTTGAAAGCGGTACGGGGCAGGTTCATAACGTACTTGCCGTTCTTGTCCAGCACCGTGGCATGCAGCACTACCAGGCGGGCGTCGGCGCGGAACACCGCGCCGCTGGGCTCCTGGCCCAAGACAGAGAGCGGCAATAACAGAACAGCGGCGGCGGCCGCTTTATTGCGTCGGAGCATAGTAACCAAGGCGCCAGAAGGCGCGCAGCGGCGGCAAGCCTTTCGGCTGAACCAGCTTCACCTGCACGCGGCGGTACTTGCCGTCCTTTTGCTGGTTGCTCGGCGAATAACCCAGAATGTATTGATTGCGAAGTTCGATGCCGATCTTGGCCGCCACGTCGGGCAACTCGTTGACGTTCTCGACCGGGAAGTGGCGCCCGCCGGTCTGCTCGGCGATCTCGCCGAGCAGGCTGGGCCCGGCCAGTTCCTCAGGCGTGCGCCCGCGCGAAGCTATGGGCTCGAAAATGCCGATGGCGTAAATCTGCACATCCGCCTCGCGCACCAGATTCTTGATTTCACTTTCCGTATAACGGCTGGAATTATCGCCGCCGTCGGAGACTATCAGCAAGGCTTTCCGCGGATTGCGGGCCCGCTTCATTTCGTGCAGCGAAAGGTAAATCGCATCCAGCAGCGCCGTGCGCCCGCGCGACTGGGTGAAGGTCAGCCGGTTCTGAATCTCTTCCCCTTCGCTGGTGAACTTCACCGCCAGCTCCGGCCGGTCGCTGAACTGTACCAGGAAGAACTCATCCTCGGGATTGGCGGTTTTCAAGAATTGGGCCACCGCCTCGCGGGACTTGCGGAGCTTGGCGCCCATGCTGCCGCTCACGTCGAAGACGAAACCCACCGACAGGGGCGCATCCTCGCTGGCGAAGTGCGTGATCTTCTGCTCGATCTTATCCTCGAACAGCTTGAAATGATCCTTGTCCAGCCCGGTCACGAAGCGATTCAACGGATCGGTCACGGTGACCGGAATGAGCACCAGCTCGGTGTCCACGCGAATATTAGCGCTGCGCGGGCCGGCTTCCTCGAGGGCCGCCGGAGGTCGCGGCCGCGGCTTGATGGTGACTCTGGGCTCCTGCGCCCCACGCGTGTCATCCGCAATGGCCGGAACGGCCACCCACACCAGAGCGCTCGCGGCGCCCAGCAGGATCGGGATCAATGAGGACCGGGCTGCCATAACCATTCTCCCCGACTCATGCCCCTTGCGATCACAAGTATAGCACGCGCCTTGCGTGGTAAGATCGTTTGTGCACCCTCGGATCCTGGGCGTGATCCCCGCCCGCTACGCGTCTTCGCGCTTTCCTGGCAAGGCCTTAGCGCCTCTGGCGGGGCGTCCCCTTATCCAGCACGTTTACGAACGCGCCGCCGGAGCTCGCTACCTTTCCCATCTGCTGATCGCCACCGACGACGAGCGCATCGCCGCCGCCGCCCGGACGTTCGGGGCAGCCGTTCGCATGACCCGCGCCGACCACCCTTCGGGCACAGACCGGGTGGCGGAAGCGGCTTCCGCGGACCGTGCGGAATTGGTAGTGAACATCCAAGGCGACGAACCCCTGATTGATCCGGCGGCCATAGATGCGGCGGTTCTGGGCTTGCTCGAGGCCCCCGAAATCCCCATGGGCACGCTGAAAAAGCTCATCGAGGATCCGGCCGAGCTGAGCAATCCCAATGTGGTCAAGGTGGTGACCGACCGCTCCGGCAACGCCCTGTATTTTTCGCGTTCGCGCATCCCTTACGTGCGGGCCGGAGCCGAGCAAGCGCCGTGTTACAAGCACGTGGGCCTGTATGTCTACCGGCGAGAGTTCCTGCTGGCTTATCCCCAGTTGCCGGTGGGCCCGCTGGAGCGGGCCGAGAAACTCGAACAGTTGCGAGCCCTGGAGAACGGCTACCGGATACGGGTGGTCGAAACTGAATACGAATCACGCGGCGTGGACACGCCTGAAGATCTGAAGGCGGTGGAGAAGCTGCTGCAAGCAGCCGCAAGGCGGCAGTAGAAAGGCGAAAGAGACGACGGGTGAGATGGCGAAGTTCGTATTTGTGACCGGCGGGGTGGTCTCCTCCCTGGGCAAGGGCATTGCGGCGGCCTCGATCGGCTGCTTGCTGGAGAGCCGCGGGCTGCGCGTCACCCTCCAGAAGTGCGACCCTTACTTGAACGTGGACCCGGGCACAATGAGCCCGTTTCAGCACGGCGAGGTTTTCGTCACCGACGACGGCGCCGAGACGGACCTGGATCTCGGCCACTACGAGCGCTTCACACACGCCCGGCTTACTCAGGCCAACAACGTCACCTCCGGGCGGATCTACGAACGCATCATCACACGGGAGCGGCGGGGAGATTATCTGGGCAAGACGGTCCAGGTGATTCCCCATGTGACCAACGAGATCAAGAACGCCATCCGCCGCGTGGCGGCCGACGCGGACGTGGTGATCACCGAGATCGGCGGTACGGTGGGCGACATTGAATCGCTGCCCTTCCTGGAGGCCATCCGCCAGATGCGGCGCGAGCACGGGCGCGAGGCTACGCTCTTCATCCACGTCACACTGGTGCCCTGGATCGCCGCTGCCGGCGAACTGAAGACCAAGCCCACCCAGCACAGCGTGCGCGAGTTGCGGGCTATCGGCATCCAGCCCGACATCCTGCTGTGCCGCACTGAGCGCCCGCTGCCGGCGGAAGTGCGCGAGAAGATCGCCTTGTTCTGCGACGTGGATGTGGAGGCGGTCATCAGCGCCCAGGACGTCGAGTCGGTTTACGAGGTGCCCCTGTACTTCGCATCCCAACGGGTGGACGACATCCTCCTGCGCCTGTTGCGTCTGGAGGCCCGGCCGCGGGATCTCACCTGCTGGAACGCCATGGTCGAGCGACTCAAGAATCCTTCCGACGAAGTGGACATCGCCCTGGTCGGCAAGTACACCGAGTACGTGGATTCCTACAAGAGCCTGAACGAAGCCCTGTTGCACGGCGGGCTGGCGCACGACTTGAGAGTCAACTGCCATTGGATCGGCTCGGAAGGATTGACCGCGCCGGGTGCGGTCGAGATGCTCTCCAGCTACGACGGCATACTGGTCCCAGGGGGTTTCGGAGAGCGCGGCATTGAGGGCATGATCGAAGCCATCCGCTTTGCGCGCGAACGCCGCAAGCCGTACTTTGGCATTTGCCTGGGGATGCAACTGATGGTCATAGAGTTCGCCCGCCACGTCTGCGGCCTCAAACAGGCACACTCCACTGAGTTCCAGCCGGATACGCCGCAGCGCGTCATCTATAAGCTGCGCGAGTTGAAAGGCGTGGACGAGCTGGGCGGCACCATGCGCCTGGGAGCCTACCCCTGCGTGCTGGCTGAAGGCAGCTTCGCACATCAGGCCTACGGCACAGCCAGCATCAGCGAGCGCCACCGCCATCGCTACGAGTTCAACCGCGAATTCGAACCCGTCCTCACCGCTCACGGCTTGCGCGTCACCGGGCAGACCCCCGACGGAACTTACGTTGAAATCTGCGAACTGCCGGATCACCCCTGGTATCTGGGATGCCAGTTCCACCCCGAGTTCAAGTCCAAGCCGCTCGAGCCCCATCCGCTGTTCCAGGCCTTCATCGGCGCGGCCTACCAGCACAGGCGGCAGCGGCTCGGGGCGGCCCTCCAGGCCGCGCGCGAGAAGGTATGGTCGAACTGATCACGCCGCGCGGCGAGCGAATCCAGTTTGGCGGGACCGCGCCGCTGGCGCTCATCGCCGGCCCTTGCGTGATCGAGAGCCAAGAGCACGTGCATTTCCTGGCGCGTGAGATCCGCCGGCAGGTCGGCCTGTTCGTCTTCAAGGCATCATTCGACAAGGCCAATCGCAGCAGTCTCACCTCCTACCGCGGTCCGGGCTTGAAAGAAGGATTGCGGATCCTCGCCGGCCTGAAGGCCGAGGGCTACCCCATCCTTACCGACATACACGAACCCGCCCAGGCCGCCCCGGCCGCCGAGATCGCCGACATCCTGCAAGTGCCCGCCTTTCTGTGCCGGCAGACCGACCTGCTGGTGGAGGCCGGCCGCACGGGACGCATCGTCAACCTGAAGAAAGGCCAGTTCCTGGCCCCCGAAGACATGCGGCTGGCGGCGGAAAAAGTCGCCTCTACCGGCAATTCCAAGATCCTGCTGACCGAGCGCGGGACCACTTTCGGCTACCACAACCTGGTGGTGGACATGCGCTCATTGGTGATCATGCGCCGCCTCGGTTACCCGGTCATCTTCGACGCTACGCACAGCGTGCAGCTTCCCGGAGCAGCCGGCGCAGCCTCGGGCGGCCAGGCGGAGTTCATCGAGCCGCTGGCGCGAGGCGCGGCGGCGGTGGGCGTAGACGGCCTGTTCCTCGAAGTGCACGAAGCGCCGGCGCGCGCGCTTTCCGACGGCCTCAACGCATTGCCGTTGGAACGCCTGGGACCGCTCATCAAGCGCTTGCGCCGCATCGAGGGCGCGTTGCGCGAGACCTGAAAGGTCACTCTTTCCAGAACAGTTCGGCGTCTGAGCGGCGAACGTAGTGAGCGTCAACAAGCTCCGGGTCCTCCGCCTTGCCCGCTCGGTAACAATCGGCAGCGATGCGGCCTATGGCGCCGGCCAGCGCGCGCGGCACCTCCCGTAAAGGCGCGGCGGCCCAGCGCGTGCCCGCCAGGGCGGCGCGGAACGGAGTGAAATCGGGTGAGAGGAACTCCAGCGGCCCCTCCGGCAGGCTGCTCAGCCAATGCCCGAATTTGCTCACCACCTCAGGCCGTATGATCTCCAGGTTCGGCCCGTAGACCGCGCCGTAGATTTCGCCTCGGCGTGCGTCCAGCAACGCCGCTCGCAAAGGGGCGCTGCCGAACCAGGCGACAGCGGCGAGAGTCGAGACCGCCGCCAGCGGCCGGCGCGTCGCTTCCGCCAATCCCTTGGCTGCCGCCAGGCCCACGCGCACGCCGGTGAAGGAGCCTGGTCCGGCGGCGGAGGCGTAGCAGTCAACCGTATCCAGCTCCCAGCCGTGTCGGTCCAGCAGACGACGAATCTGGTCAAACAGCACATGCGCGAACCCGTCCGGCGAATGCAGCAGAATCTCCTCGACGATCTCGTCGCCGGCGACCAGAGCCAGGCTGCCGAACTCCGAAGTCGTATCCAAGGCCAGAATGCGCGGTTTCACGGGTTGAGCTTGTAAATGTGGTCCAGGGCGTACAGCTTCCCGTTTGCGTTCAACCCGTACAGTCGCACGGCCAGCACTGCCGGAAAGTTGCGCGCCAGATTGTGCGGAAGACGGAACGTCCCCTGGGCGCCCGTGCCCAGCACGCGGTACCCCTGGCCGTCGGCGGGCGTCTCGCCGATCCACAGCCACATCATCGAACGAGTGGCGCGGGTCTGGCGTGTAATCTTAACCTCATAGGCGGCGGGAACCCTGAGCGAGATACTCTCTTGCAGGGGTGCAGCTATCTGAAACGGGGCCCGATCCGGGCTCTGCTCTATCTCCTGCATCAGTACAGGCCGGGATTCGAACTTGTAAGAGCGCAGCATGGCTTGCTTGCGCCCCTCGCGGGCCAGGTGCAACACCCAGTCGTGATTGCGATCCGGCGGTTCGCCGCGGAAGCGGTCTCCTTTAAACTCCTTCTGCTTGACGGTCTCGCCGGTGAGCGGGTTGAGCCAGGAGACGTCGTAGCCGTGCCGCTCCACCAGAATTTCGACCGGGGCGGGCTTCTCCAGGTACACGATGTACTCCACGCCCTCCAGGGCCAGCGCCCGCCCGCCTTCTACGTCGAAGTAAGGTTCCAGCTCCCAGTGCCGCGTGCGTGAGAAGAAGTCGAACCAGACCGTCATCTGCCGCGCGCCGGGCGAATCCAGATACTTCGGGTCCACCGCAAAGTTGCGGCCCCCGTAAGTTCCCGTGTTGCCGAAAGTGGGGTACTGCCCGTTCATCGTCGCGTTCCACAAGCGGCGGCGGAAGGTGTCCGTGTCCACGTGATGCGGGTGCGAGCGGCCGGCGCCGGAGTCTTCGTAAGCGAATTCGGCGTTAACTTGAGGAGCGGCGTATATCTGATGCTCGATGGCCCCCAAGGCATCCTCGGATGATTGGTAGACGATGTAGTTCATCCAGCCGTCGCCCAACAACGGCGCCGAGGTGGCCACCGCATGGGTGGAGCGCGGATGCTGGTAGGGATCAAGTCGCACCAGTAGCTCGCCGATTTCCTTCAGCAGACCGCGGCCATCCTGGTATTCCTCGAATTCCTGCACCCCCTGCCAAGTGATATGCATGGCGGCGTAGCGCGCCACCAGGTAACGCACGTATCGCTGGCGCTGCTCGCGCGTGGGAAAGACCTTCGCCAAATGATTCTCATCGCCACCCAGGATCAAGTCCGCGATGATCCCCTTGCCGTTCATGTAGAGAATGCGCCGGTCCAGTTCCTGGAAGTGTGCGATGTCGGGCTGGTCCGGCGAGGGGAACACGCGCGCCGACTCGGCTTCGCCGCCAATCACCAGCCCCCGCAGGTGATTGAACTTCTGCGCGGCGCGCACGTCTACGTACTTCTCGAAGAGGCCACGGTCCAGGAAAGCGAAGCGATAACAGGTGTCGCCCATCCACAGATGCGGCTTGCGGTTCAACCCGTCCACCCACGCCCAATGGTGCACGTTGGCAGGCTGAAGAAACCCTGGGGATTCCGAAGCCAGGGCGATGACACGACCTTCCCGCTCGTTCAGGCCGGCCACGTTGCTGGCGGTGCGAAAGACCCACTCGCCCGCCCCGTTGGGTGCGAAGCGGACCACAAAGCGACGCCCGCCGTCCCAGAAGCCCGGCAGTTTCAGCGTCCGAAAGCGAGGCGAGCGAAACTCAGCCTCTAGCGTGATGCTCAGATAAGGGTTCGGATGGGCGGCCGCAGCAGCTTCGTCCAGCTCGAAGACTATATCGCACGGGGAGTAGACCGGCGTGGGCGGACAGACCGTCTGGGCCAGCAAGGGCAGCGCCAGCGCCAGTCCGCAGCAAGTCGGTTCCCTCAGGCCCATCAATGAATAGTGTAGCGAGGGCCGGCCTCAGCCGCCTCGCGAGGCGCGAACCGGCAAATCCGGCGAGCTTTGAACCAGGGCCCCACATGGCGCAGTCAGAAATCCCCGCCGGGTCACCCAATCATAAATCGCCGCCCGGGGTTTCCGAGGCGTTTGACTCCCGGGCCGCGCTGGGCTACCTTGGCCCTATGAAACTCTCAAGACGCCAGTTTCTGGGTTCCGCCACGCTCGCCGGCGCGGCCGGCATCGCCCGCCCCGCGCAAGCCATGCCGATGCGGACGCTCGGCCGGACCGGGGTGCAGGTCTCGATCCTGGGCTTCGGCTGCGGCAGCCGCTTCATGATGTACAAGCAGGAGGAGAAAGCCATCGCCGCTCTGCAAAGGGCCCTGGAGCTTGGCATAACTTACGTGGACACTGCCTCCTCCTACGGCAACGGGCGTAGCGAGGAGTGGGTCGGCAAAGCCTTACAGGGCCGCAAGGACGTCTTTCTGGTCACCAAGGTCAACCGGCGGAAGGCCGACGAAGCTATGCGCGTGATTGAGACCAGCCTAAAGAAGCTCGGACGCAACCCGGATCTGATTCACATCCATGCGCTCGCCGACGCGCAGGATCTGGCGGCCATCGAGGCCGAAGACGGCGTACTTAAGCTGCTTTACAAGTTGCGCGAGCAGAAGGTCTGCCGATTCATCGGCGTCACTTGCCACGCCGACCCCACAGTCTTAAAGACGGCGCTCGAGCGCCACGACTTCGACTGCACACAGATGGCTCTGAACGCCGCCATGGTCTCCATGAGCGAAGGTCAGGGACCCGGTTACAAACCCGAACGCCAGCCCGGCGCCAGCTTCGAGGAACTAGTCCTGCCTGTCGCCCTGCGCAAGAAGATGGGCGTTACCGCCATGAAAGTTTTCGCGCAGGACAAACTCACCGGGCAGGCGCCCGCGGAAATGCTGATCCGCTACGCCATGTCGCTGCCGGTGGCCGCCGCCGTCATCGGCATGCCGCAGCTTGAACATTTGGAGGCCAACGCCCGCCTGGCGCAGAACTTTCAGCCGCTTACGCGCCGGCAGATGCGCGAGCTGTCCGCAAAGCTGTCCGGGCAGCGCGCGGTTCTGGAGCATTACTTCCGCCGGCACCAGGACGCCTAAGCGGAAGTCTGCTGCCCTTGCCGGGCGCCGCCGGTTGGCTTGAGGCGGCGGGAACATCGGTCGTTAGGTGGCGCCTTGGCTCGCTCACAGCAGGCGCGGGCATATCTCTTTTGAAGGGCTTGTGCGGCTTCCGGGCGGCGCAGGAGTCGGGCAAGGCGTTACCCGCCCGCCGGGCAGCGGCGGACACGCCTGCTAAAGCCCTCCAAGACGACGCCGCGGTTCCCCCGTTAAGGCATTCACCCGGTAGTACCCCCGGCCGCGCCCTCTGTTATCATGAAGCCAGATGAGCCTGCTGTCGCCAAGGCTGCAACTGAAGGTCGCGCAAAAGCAGATCCTCACGCCCAGCCTCATGCAGATGGTGGCCGTGCTCCAGTTGAACCGTCTGGAGCTCAAGGAATTGATCTCGCAGGAGATCGCTCAGAATCCGGTCTTGGAGGAGGCCACCGATGAGGGCGGCGAGGAACTCAGCCCGGAGGAAGTGCAGGCCTTGCTCGAAGCCGAGCCCGAGCATGCCGAACCGGCCGACCGGGAGGTCCTGGAGGCCAGCAACGGCGCCGGCGAAGCGCCCGCAGAACTCACTGCCGAGCTGGAAGCGGGCGAGACACCCGAGGCCGCCGACGGCCTGGCGGCGCCCGAAGCCAAGGCCGCGACCGATCCCTTCGAAGAGATTGATTTCGGCTCTTTCTTCGAGGAGTACTTGGATCCCGGCTACCGCACGCCGGCCGCCGAGCAGATCGAGCGGCCCTCCCTGGAGAGCTTCCTCTCGCAACCGGTGACCTTGTCCGATCACCTGCGTTCTCAGCTCAGCATGCTGCCACTGGAGGAAGCGATCCACGACGCGGCGGATTCCATCATCGGCAACCTGGACGAAGGCGGCTACCTGACAGCCACGCTTGAGGAGATCGCCGCCAGCGGCGAGCACAAGCTGGAGGACGTGGAGCGCGCGCTAAAGGTGGTGCAGTCGCTGGAGCCGGCCGGAGTGGGGGCGCGCGACGTCCGCGAGTGCCTGCTGTTGCAACTGGAGAGCCGGAATGGGCGCGGCGGGGTCGCCTGGCAGATCGTAACTCACTACCTGCACCTGGTCGAGAAACACAACTTCAAGGAACTGGCGAAACTGCTGCATCGCCCCGCCGGCCATATAGAAATCGCACTCCGCGTGATCCGCAGCCTGAATCCCCTGCCCGGCTTGCGCTATTCAGGTCCCGGCGCAAGGCAGATCGAGCCCGATGTCTACATCGTCAAGGAGGGCGATGAGTACGTAGTTCAACTCAATGACGAAGACCTGCCTCAATTGCGCCTGAACGGGCAGTACCGCCGCATGCTGGACCGCAGCCAGGAGCCCGACAGGCAGGTGCGCAACTACGTCAAGGAGCGCTACGCTTCGGCCCTCCAGTTGATGAAAAACATCGAGCAGCGCCGGCAGACCATCCTCCGCGTCTGCCAGGCGGTAGTGCGCCGCCAGCGCGAGTTTCTGGATCACGGGTTGGATCACCTCCGGCCCATGATGATCAAGGAAGTCGCCGAAGAGATAGGAGTGCACCCCTCGACGGTGAGCCGTGCGGTGGCCAACAAGTACGCCCACACCCCGCAAGGGGTCTTTGAGTTGCGCTATTTCTTTTCCGAGCCTGTACAGGGGCCCTCCGGCGGCGCGATCCCGTTACTGACGCTGAAACGGATGGTCAAGAAGATGATCGAGGAGGAAGACCCCGCTCACCCGCTTACCGACGAGCAAATCGCTGCCCGGCTGAAATCGGCGGGCGTTCATGTGACCCGGCGCACGGTGGCCAAGTACCGGGAGGACATGAAGATCCCCTCGACGCACCAGCGTCGCGTCCGGGCCTGAGTGCGACCTGGCCCTGGGACGTGGGGATTCCTCACAGGGAGGAGGCATGAAGATCCATTACACCGGCAAGACCAACACAATGTCCCCGGATCAGCAGCGTAAGATCGAGAGCCGGTTTGCCAGACTGGCTCGCGTGCTGGATATGAAGCAAGGCGAGCGCGAGGCCCACGTCATCCTGAGGCCCGAGCGCCACTTGCGCCAAGCCGAGATAACCGTGCGGTTCCACGACCACAACTTGGTGGGCATAGGTTCAGGCAGCGACGACTATCTGGCCATGCACGAGGCTCTGGAACGGCTCGAGAAGCAGATCCAAAAACTGAAAACCAAGTGGCGCGACGCCAAGCGCGCCCCGCGAGAAGAGTGGGGCGAGCCGGAGGCCGCCGCTGAGGACGAAGGCCCGCGAGCCGGCGAGGACCTGTTGCGTGAAACCGCGGCCTTCCCTCCAGAAGACGGCCGGCCGGGCTCCGAGTCCCAGCCCTGATCAAGCTTCCTTGTGAGTGCAGTCGCTAAACGCAGCTCTCGCTCCTCTGCGAACGCGCGGGCGGTCTCCGTTCCCCGTCGGGGCCGCCCTCCCGAGCTGGTCGTCATCACCGGGCTGAGCGGCTCCGGTAAGGGCACCGTTCTGAAGTGCCTGGAGGATCTGGGTTACTACTCGGTGGATAACCTGCCCATCGAGTTGATCCCCAAGTTCGCCGAGCTGACCCGGGATTCACCCAACATCCGCGCCGCCGCCCTGGTCGTGGACATTCGCGAGCGCGAAGGCTTACAACGGCTGCCCGCGATTCTCAAACGCATCCGCCGCCAGATTCCGACCCGCGTCGTCTTTCTGGAGGCCGACGACGCCACCCTGATCCGCCGCTTCAGCGAGACCCGCCGGCCCCATCCGTTGGGGGCCAGCCGATCAGTGGCGCGCAACATCCAGCAAGAGCGCCGCCTGCTGGCGCCGATCCGCGCGCTCGCCGATCACGTTTTGAACACTTCCAAGTTCAATGTCCACGAGTTGCGCGCCATGGTGGAAGACACCTTCGGCGGCGGCCGGGACCAGGCGCGCATCATGATTTACGTCACCAGCTTCGGCTACCGCTACGGGGTGCCGGCCGACAGCGATCTGGTCTTTGACGTGCGCTTCCTGCCTAACCCCAACTACGTTCCCCAGTACCGCAAGCTGAGCGGCCGTCATCCCCAGGTGGCCCGATTCATTCGCTCGTTCCCGCAAACCGTCGAGTTCATCGAGCGCATCTCGAACTTGCTCATCTACCTGCTTCCGCATTACATCCGCGAAGGCAAGAGCTATCTGACCATTGCCTTCGGCTGCACCGGCGGCCAGCACCGGTCGGTCATGATCGCCGACGAGATTCGCAAGCGCCTGGTCCGCGCCGGCTACAAGGTCAAAGCCACCCACCGGGACATTGCGCGCGCCGCCTAAGGCGCCTTCACGCCGTACGCGTGCGGATGTGGAAGCTCTTGGGCCGCGTCAGGTACAGGTAGCCAAGCCGCGACAGCGTACAGCCATGCCCGCTGTCCTTGATCCCCACCCAGGCCAGCTCCGGATCCAGGTAGTCGCAGCGGTTCACATACACCGTGCCGGCGTGCACTTGGTGCGCCAGTTGCTCGCCGCGTTCAACATCCTCGGTCCAAACGGAAGCCGTCAGCCCGTAAGGGCTGTCGTTCATCAGCCGGACGCCCTCTTCGATGCTGTCCACCGGCATGATGCCGATTACCGGGCCGAAGCTCTCCTCCATCATCACGCTCATGGTGTGGTCCACGTTCACCAGCACAGTAGGTTGGAAGTAGTAACCGGGGCCGGGCAGCCGCTTTCCGCCGGTGAGCACGCGCGCGCCTTTGCTCAGCGCGTCCTGCACTTGGAACTCCATGAACTCCACCGCCTTGCGCTGCGCCAGCGGACCCAGCGTAGTGCGCTCCTCTTCCGGATCGCCCACCACATACTTTTCCACTTCGGCGACGTAGGCTTCCACAAAGCGCTTAAACAGCGGGCGCATTACGTAAATTCGCTCTATGGCGCAGCAACTCTGCCCGGCGTTGTAGAAGGCGCCGTCCACCAGGTTCTCCACCGTAAAGGTGAAGTTGGCGTCCTCCAAAACCAGGGCTGGATCCTTGCCCCCCAACTCCAGCCCCATATCCAGCAATTGCCGGGAAGCCTCCTGGTAGACCTGCCTCCCGCCCTCGACCGATCCGGTGAACGAAATGAAATCCACCGCCCGCGCTTCGATCAACTTACGAATCGTATCGTGCGTGACGTGAACGGAGGCGATCAGATCCGGCGGCAGTTCGGTCCGGCGAAACGCTTCCACAAACGCATCGCCGCACAGCGGCGTCAGCCGGGCGTGCTTGATCAGCACCGCGTTGCCCGCAACCAGCGCGGGAACCACCACGTTCACCGCGATCAGCAGCGGGTAATTCCATGCCGGAATGTCCAGCACAATGCCCAGCGGCTCGTGGCGTATGAAACGCCGGAAGCCGGGCTTGAGTCCCAGTACGTCGTCCGCCAGGGCCGCGGGCGCAAGGCGCAGCATAGTCTCGGCACGATCCAGCATGGTGTCCACTTCGCGGCGCGCCTGGGCCAACGGCTTGCCCATCTGCCGCGTGATGTCCAGGGCGACCGGCTCCTTCATCGCCCGGAAGGCCTCCAGGAACGGGCGGCAGACCTCAATACGCCGCTCCAGCGGCACGTCGCGCCAGGCCTGCTGCGCGCGGCGCATGCGCTTCAGGACGGCTTCGATCTCCGCCTCCGGCGTCGGCTCGATGGTGCGGAACACAGTTTCGTTGGCGGGGTTGATCAGCTTCCAGCTCATGGTCGTGCGTCTCCTTACCAGCTCTCCTCGTAAAGTTTCAGCAAGTCGTTTTGCGTGCAGGCACGGATGTTGGTGCGGTGACAGGGATCCTCGAAGGCCTTGCTCGCCAGCCCTTTCAGGCTCTCCCGCCGAACGCCGTAATGACGCAGCCCCCGCGTGATTCCCAGCCGGTCAATGAAAGCCTCCACCTCGACCACCGCACGGGCGGCGGCCTCATCTTGCCTCATCTGGTGGGTAGGCGCGCCGAACATCGCGGCCAGACGCGCATAGTGGGCCTCCGCCGGCGCCAGGTTAAACCGCATCACGGCCGGCAGGCATAAGGCATTGGCCAGGCCGTGGTTCAGCCCGAATTCGGTCGAAAGAGGATGCGCCAGCGAGTGCGCCGCGCCTAAGTCTTTTTGAAATGCGATGGCGCCCATGGTAGCCGCCACCTGCATGTTTCCGCGCGCTTCGATGTCGCGTCCGTTGCGCACCGCCCGCTCCAGGTAGCGAATGACCAGCTCAAGGCCGTGAATGGCGATGGCGTCGCACAAGGGGTGAAACACCGGGCAAGTGAGCGACTCCAAACAGTGCGTGAAAGCGTCCATGCCGGTGGCCGCGGTCAGCGCGGGCGGCAAACCCACGGTCAGTTCCGGGTCCAGGATGGCGCGTTTGGGCATCAGGTGCGGACTGAAGATGATGATCTTGCGCCCCAGTCGGTGGGAGGTGATAACTGAAGAACGCCCGACTTCGCTGCCGGTCCCGGCGGTGGTGGGGATGGCGATAACGGGATCGTAGGGGCCCGTCAGGCGCTGCCAGCCCCCGGCCTGGGCTTCCAGCTCCGTCAGCGGCTCACTGTGACGCGCCTTGACCACCACCGCCTTTGCCACGTCCAGCGCGCTCCCCCCTCCCAGGCCGATTACGCCGTCGGAGCCTTTGGCGCGGTAAAGCGCGGCAGCCTCCGATAAGTCATCCTCAGTGGGATTCCCATGCACTCCGGAGAAGACTTCGTGCGGCACGCCGGCCTTCTCCAGCGCCGAAACCACGGCTTCATAAGCCGGCGTCGCGCGCACGCCGGGATCCGTCACCACCAGTGGCTTGGCGATGCCGGTCTCCATCAAGCACTCCGGAAGCTGGCGCACCGCGCCGCAGCCGAAAAGGATCCGGGTGGGGAAAGAAAAGACGCTGATTTCTTCGAACATGTTCACTCACCTTGTGGTTGCCTGAGGCAGCACGAGTTTATGAATCCAGTTGCGGAATTCCGCCTGGCGAATCTCCTCGCACAGCACGTCCTCGTCAATGTCAAGTTGCCAGCGGAGGTCCTTGCGGCCGGGATCGGCGTGCAGGGCCTCCAGCTTCTCCACGTAAGCCAGCATATCCTCGCGGTTCTGGAAGAAACCCTCGGGTATCAGTTTCGATGCTCTGGCGACTATCAAGCGCGCCATTTCGTGCAAGTCATACTCCGGGTGATACTGCAAGCCCCAGAATACGCCGCGCTTGTGGCGCACCTCGATGGCTTGCACGCGCGTGAAATCGTTGGTGGCCAGCAGCAGGCCCCCCGGCGGCAGCTCGACGATCTCGTCCAGGTGGCTGATGAAGCCGTTATAGACCGGGGGCTTGCCTTCAAACATTGGGTGACGAAGGCCCTCGGCGGTCAGACGGATTTTCCGCGCCAGCCCCATCTCGCGCCCGCGCGGGTTCGCCGCCACCTGCCCCCCTGCCGCCACCGCTCCCATTTGGATGCCCCAACAGGTGCCGAAAGCAGGCGTGCCGGCGTCATATGAGCACCGGGCAAACTCGATCTGGCGCGTAACGCGCGCGTCGTCGAGGTGGTAGATGGTGAGGTTGCAGCCGGTCCACAGGATGCCGTGGTAGTGTTCCGGGCCCAGGCCGCCGGGCGGCTGCGGATCGTCGCTCGGGAACCAGACTTCGTAGGCCGCTCCCGGCAAGTGCCTGGTGAGCATCTCGGCGTACAGGCGCCAGGCGTGTTTCATGCCCACCTGGTCGAACTCTTCGCGGCTGGCCTTGGGGTAACCGTCAATGATGAGGAAACGCAGTCGGGAAGGCATCGGGTTCTCAGCCACGCTCCAGGACGGCTATGATGCCGGGCAGATCGGCATAGTCGCGGCAGACGGCGTCGGCCGCGGTGGCGGCGCCGCGATCCACCACTACGGTGGTCAGCACCGCGCGGCAGCCGGCGTTCTTGGCGCCCAGCACGTCGTTGTGCTCGCGATCCCCGACGTGCACCATTTCCTCCAAGCGGCAGCCGGCCAGCTCTGCGGCCCGCTGGAACATACCGGCGGCGGGCTTCGAACAACCCAGCTCGTCGGAGAAGACGAAGGCCGAGAACAGGTCTTTCAAACCGTAACCTGCCAGCAGCTCGCGCAGCGCGCGGCCGGGGGTGAAAATGGCGTCGGAGACCACTATCAGCTTGTAGCGTCCTGCCAGCGCAGCCAGCGCCTCGGCGATGCCGGGCGCCAGCTCCGGGCGAACTCGCAGCTCCATTTCTTCGTGCAGCCGCACCAGTTCCTCGAACTCCTCCGGCGGCAGCTCGCGCTTCAGGCCTGCCAATACCAGTTGCAAGCGCACCCGCACCGGCCAGGTGACGTACTGATGCCGCCACACCTGGCGGAAAGCGGCGTCCGCCGTGTCGTAGGCGCAATCCACCAGCACTCGCTCGATCGGCGAGTGCCGCGCCAGATAGCGATACACCAGCTCGCGGCGTTCAACGGGCTTGGGAGGCAGGCCCTGCCGGCGGCGCTTGGGCTCGTCTGAATCATCAACGAAAACGGTGTCCCAGAGGTCGAAACATACCGCGCGGATTCGTGGCATTCACATCATCCTGATCTTCGGCAACGCGAGACAACTCGCTAGTATAACCGCGACGGCTGGCCTCTTGCTAAAGGTTGGTCTTGCCGGCTCGCGCGCGCATCCACAACAGAAAGGTCAGAAAAGCGCCGCAGGCCGCCACCATCACCAGCATCGCCAGGATAGGCGAGAGCTGCTGGCCCCAGGCCTTGTACATCCAGCCCACGATCTCTTCCTGGAAGATGGGGCCGATCGAGCCCATGCCGTTGATGATGCCCGCGGCCACCAGCGCACCCCGCTTGCTGCCCACATCAATGGCGCCCACCCCGGAGAGCAACGAATCCGGGCCGAACAGCATGAACCCCGCCAACCCCATAGCCAGCGTGAAGAAAAACACGCTCGAGGCTCCCAGCGTCGCCATCAGCAAGAACGACAGCGTCATCATCGCCAGCATGCTGAATGATAGGAAAGCACGCCGCCCGTGGAATATTTTGTCCGAGGCCACGCCGGCCACGATTACGCTTGCGAAACCGCACAATTCGAAGACCGTCGAGAGATAGCCCGCCTGATCTCCCGCCAGCCCGAAGTTCCGGCGCAGAAAGAAGGGGGCCCAACTCCACAGCGCATAGCGAAGGAACTTGATGGTGAAATAAATCAGACCCATCATCAGCACGCTGATGATGACGTCCGCCGTCCAGCCAAGCGGTTCTCGCCCTCGGCCGGCGCGGCGCGTCTCCGCCGTTGCCTCCTCATCCTGCTCTATGGGCGGCAAGCCGACGCTCTCCGGCCGGTTGGGATGCAAGGCGATTACCACCCCCCAGACGACCAGCAACGCCAGCGCCCCACCGAAGTACGACCACCGCCACCCGAAGTGACCTAACAGCCAGGCCGCCAGAGCGGTGGAAACCAGCGAGCCGGTTTCATAGCATGTGGCCCACACGCCCAGCACGCTGCCGCGCTGCCGCCGCCGGAACCAGTAGGCCAGGCTGCCGATGCAACCCGGCCAGCCCGTCCCCTGGGCCATTCCGTTCAGGGCCAGAAACAACAGCAGAGTCCAGAAGCTGTTGGTGGCCCCGAAAACGAAGTTGCACAGGATCGAAATGCCGATGCCCGCGACCAGCAATAACTTCGGACCGAGCCTTCGTCCGAAGTAGGCGCTGGAGAACTGCCCGACGGCGTAGGCGGCCAGATACGCGGTTCCCAGATGCGCCAGCTCCACTGAAGACAGGCCCAGCGCGCTGCCCATGTCCGCTTTGGCCACGTAGAACGGCTTGCGGCAAAAGTAGTAACCGGCGTAAGCCAGCCAGGTGGCGGCAAAGATCCGCACCTGCCAGGGCCGGTAGGCGCGCGCCAGCTCCTGCTCGCTCAGTAGCGCCGCTTGAGGGCGCGGCTCGAGGTTAGCGTCGCCGCCGGTCATCTCCGGCATTCTCGCACAACAGTCGCCTTCCGCAACCGATGCTATAATCGCCTCGGTGGACGTTTACGAGGAGTTGGTGCGGCTGCGCCGCCAGGGGCAGAGATGCGCGCTGGCCACCATAATCCACTCGCACGGCTCCATTCCCAGCTATCCCGGCGCGAAGATGCTGGTGCGCGAGGACGGCTCGACGCTGGGAACCATCGGGGGCGGCTGCGTAGAGGCCGAAGTCTGGCACGCGGCCCGCGAGGTGCTGCGCAGCGAAGTCCCGCAGCGCTTGAGTTTCACCCTCAGCCAGGACGCGACGTATGAAGACGGCCTGCTTTGCGGAGGACAATTGGAGGTCTATATCGAGCCTGTCGTACCTGTGCCGCGGGCGATAATCTTCGGGGCGGGGCACATCTCTAAAGGCCTTTCGAAAATCGCCGCTCTGGCCGGCTTCCATACCGTAATCGTGGATGACCGCGAAAGCTTCGCCAATCGGGAGCGGTTTCCGGAAGCCGGCGAGATCTACGCCGAACCTTACCAGACCGCCTTTGAGAAGCTGGCGGTGGACGAGAACTGCTACTTGATCATCGTAACCCGCGGCCACCGCGACGACATGCTGGTGTTGCGCTGGGCCCTGGACACGTCGGCGCGCTACATCGCCATGATCGGCAGCAAACGCAAGGTGATCGCCATCGTGGAGCAGCTTGAAAAGGAGGGAACGCCGCCGGCGGCCTGCGAGCGCTTGTTCGCCCCTATGGGTCTGGAAATCGGCGCCGTCACGCCGGAAGAGATCGCGGTTTCGGTGGTGGCGGAGATGATCGCCGTCCGGCGCCGGGCAGAATCGTCCTGGCGCGGGCTGTCCAAGTCCGTCTTCCTGAACGAACGTTTTCGCAGCTTGCGGAAGTGAGTCTGGCCGGAATCATCCTGGCGGCGGGCGCCTCCAGGCGCATGGGCACACCCAAAGCCCTGTTGGAATACGCGGGCGAGACGCTGCTGGATCGTTGGATCGGACTGCTGGCCGCGCACTGCCGGCCGGTGGTGGTGGTGTTGGGACCGCAGGCAGATCAGATACGCGCTCGGCTGCGGCGCGCAGCGCAGGCGGAGTTCGTAGTGAATCCCGCGCCGGAGCGGGGTCAGTTCAGCTCGCTGCAATGCGCACTTTCGGCGCTTCCCGAGCAAGCCGAGGGTTTCATTTTCACGCCCGTGGACTACCCGGCGGTGCGCGCAGATACGGTGGCGGAGTTGGTGCGCGTGTTCCGCCAGGAGCAACCGCTGGCGCTCGCGCCTCGCTGTCAGGGCCGCGGCGGGCACCCGGTCTGTTGTGCGCGCCGTCTGGCCGAGGAAATGCTGGCTGAGCCGGCCGAATCCCAGGCGCGCATCGTGCTGCGCCGACACAGCCCTGAAATCCGCTACCTGGAGGTGGACGATTCCGGAATTCTGGAGGACGCCGACGACCCGGAGACTTATGCAAAGCTGCTGGGGCGGACTCCATGAAGATTACCGCCAAATCCGCCCGCCGCCTACTGACCGCAGCGGTTTCAGTCGGGCTGGCAGTCATCCTGACAGCGCCTTACTTGAACCTGGACCGCTACGGGCAGCAAATTCAGGCGGTTCTCGAGAAGGAATTGCACCGGCGCGTTACCGTCGGCAGCGTGCGCCTGGACCTGTTTCGCGGTCCGGGTTTCTCGCTGAGCGATGTCGTCATCCACGACGATCCGCGTGTAGGCCGTGAACCGCTCGCCTACGTCACAACTCTCCAGATACGCATCGCGTTGCGCAGCCTCTGGATGGGAAGGCTGGAGATCGCCTCTCTGCGGCTGGTCGAACCTAGCGTGAATCTGGTGAAGCCCGCAGTGGGCCCTTGGAACTTCGAACAGTTGCTCGGCCGGGGGCTCCCCGAACGTGCGGAAACGGTACCGCTGCCGGCCATCCTGGTGCGCTCCGGCCGGGTCAACTTCAAGTTCGGTGACCTGAAGTCTGTTTTTTACTTCGCCAACGCGGACGTTGACATCCTGCCGCCCGGCCCAGGGCAAACCACCTGGGGGCTGCGCTTCTCCGGTGAGCCCGCCCGCACCGACCGCCCGGCGCAGGGCCTGGGAGGCATTTCCGGCCGCGGGCGGTGGGGTCCCGGCGGCCGGCTGGAGATGACGCTGGATCTGGAAAGAAGCTACCTGGAAGAGATCACCACGCTGCTGGCCGGGCGCGATCTGGGGCTGCGCGGAAACCTGGCCTCGCGCGCACAGCTAGCCGGGCCGGTCTCTGATATCCGCATAACCGGGCGCGCCCAGTTACGCGACTTCAGACGTTGGGACTTGATGCCGCCGCAAGGCGGAGACTGGACTTTCTCTTACACGGGCTGCCTGGATCTGCTTTCGCAGCAACTGGCGTTGGAAGCTTCTCCGCAGGGCGCACTGCCAGTGACTCTGCGCATGCGGATCTCCGACTATCTCTCCCAGCCCCGCTGGGACCTGATGGCCGGCTTCGAAAACCTCGCTCTTGATTCGGCTCCGGCCCTGCTCCGCGTGCTTGGCCTGGCCATTCCGCCGGAGATTAAACTGGCCGGGCGAGCCTCGGGAGCCGTAGGCTATTCCAGCACGGGCGGACTGGCAGGCGCGCTGGTGGCCCAAGACGTTTCCCTGGGGGCGCCGGGCCACCCGACGCTGCGCTGCGCCCGTGCGCCCGTAGCCGTGGATCGCGGAAAGCTTCGCCTGGGACCGCTGGTACTTGAAAGGCCGGACAAGTCCTCCGTACGCCTGGAGGCCGGTGTAGCGCTGGACGGCACAGCACTGGGGCTCAGGATCACCAGCCAGGGTGCTTGGATTCCTGAGCAACAGGGAACGGGTCTGCTGCCCGGGTTGACGCCCGTACCCTTGCTTGAAATGTTCCGGGGCGGCACATGGCGAGGCGATTTGCGCTGCGAGTGTGCCGGGGCCGCGCGCTGGGCCGGGAACCTGGAGTTGAAAGACACCCGGCTGCTGCTGGAAGGTCTGGCGCACCCGGTCCAAGTGGAACAGGCCCGCCTGCGTTTGGCGCCGGACGGCTCGGCAATCCAGCGCTTGCGGGGCGCGCTGGGTAAGTCAACTCTCGAAGCCCAATACTTTTATCGAGCGAAGGCTCCGCGGCCTCATCAGTTCCAGGTGAGTCTCGGTGAGCTTGACTTGGCGGAGCTGGAGAAGGCTCTGGCGCCGACTCTTGATCGCCGCCAGAATCTGCTCGCGCGAGCTCTCAAGCTAGGGCGCGCGCCGGCGCCGGACTGGTTGCGGAAGCGCAAGGCGCAAGGGGAATTCACCATTGCTTCGGTGGCCTACGGCGGTGCGGCGACCGGTCCGGTGAGCGGGCGCCTCCGTTGGGACGGCCCCAACGTCGAGATTCTCGATCTCAGGGTGCGGCTGGCCGAAGCCACGCTGGCCGGCCGGCTGGCGGCCGATCTGCGCGGCGCCGCCCCGGTCTACCGGCTCAGCGGAGCTCTGGGGTCGCTGGTGTGGGGTGGGGGACGCTGGGACGCGGAGGGCTACGTGGAAACTTCCGGCCTGGGCGATGAGCTGCTGGAGAATCTGCGCGCCGAGGGTGCTTTTTTAGGACGCGCGGTGGAGCTCGCTCCTGAGGAGAAGTTTGACTTCGTAGCGGGGCGCTTCACCTTGAAAGCAGGACGTCAACCGCAGTTGAAAATCGAGGGACTGGAAGCGATTCAGAGTGAGGTTGCCTTCCGCGGCGAATGCCGTGTCTTGCCGGACGGGCGCCTCAGCGTGGAACTTCGGGGAGGGCATAAGCAACTCCGGCTGGCCGGAACTGTGTGGCCGTTGAAACTGGAGCCTGTCGCGACACGCTGAAGAAACTGGAGAGCGATCTCCGATCCGATACAATGAAGATCGAAGCCGACCCGATGGATCCCGTTCGACCTGAAGCCCGCCGCTTGACGCTGGACGAGGTGCTTGCCGAGCAACAGGCGGCGGCGCGCGAGCAGTTGGAATCGCTCTGGCGAACGCTGAATGACGCTTACCAGGAGAGCTTGGCCGGCTGGACGGCGAACCTGAGTCGGCGCGTGGCGGCCATGCTGGCCGAGGAGCAGCAAGCCGGCCGGCGGGAAGGGCGCCGGGAGCTGACAGAGAAGTTGCATCAGGCCGTGCGGCGCCTGCGAAATGCGGAGAGTCGCAGCGAGTGGGCGGCCGCTCTGCTGGATGCAGCGGCGCCGTTTTGCGATCGTGCGATAGTGCTGGCCTGGCGCGGCGAGACGCTCGAGTGGGTGGGAGCTCGCGGCTTGGATCCGGAAGTTGGCGAAGCTATGGCAAGCTGGCGCGGTCCGTTGGAGGCGGCGCCTGCGATCCGCAGCGTGCTGAGCGCCGGCGAACCGCTGGCCGTGAGCCGCAGTCCTGAGGAGTTATCGCGCGAGATCTTCGAGGCTCTGGGGGATGCCGGCTCAGCACAGATATGGCTGTTGCCGATCTTGGGGCGGGGACGCGTGGCGGCGGTGCTGCTGGCCGGCGGCTGCGAGGCGGAACTGGACGCAGGAGGCTTGGAGTTGGCCGCCGCTATGGCCGGAGCGACGCCGGCCGGTCCAGGCTGGCCGCCGCTGGAGGCTCCGGCGCCGGTGCGGGCGCCTGAACTGCCGCCGCGGGCCTTGCCCGAATGGTCGCAGTTATCGCGTGAAGATCAAGAGCTGCACCTGCGGGCGCAGCGCTTCGCGCGCGTTCAAGTGGCGGAGATTCGCCTGCACCAGGCTCAGGCGGTACAGACCGGGCGCGCCCGTGGAGATTTGTACGGGGTGCTGAAGACTGAGATTGATGCTGCACGCGAAGCCTTCCGGACGCAGTTCCTGGAGGCTTCCCCTACGATGGTTGACTATCTGCATCGGGAGTTGGTCCGCACGCTCGCACATGAGGACGCCGCCTTACTCGGAAAAGACTATCCGGGCCCGCTGGTCTAGGTTGCGGTGGGGCGGCTTTCTGGCCTGGCTTTCGGCGGCTCCGCTGCACGCCCAGCATGCTGCCGCGTTGAAGCTGTTCGCCGAAGGCGTCAACGCCGCTGAACAACAACGCTATTCCGAGGCCGCTGCGAGCCTGCGTGCGGCGCAAGCCCGGTTGCCTCAGCTCGGCGATCACGTCGCTTACTGGCTGGGCTGGTCTGAGTTCCAGCAGAAGCGCTATCAGGCGGCGCTTCAGGCGCTGGAAGCGGTCTGGAAGTCACCTATCCCGTCTCCGTTGTCCGGCAAGGCTGCCTTGCTGGCTGCGCGCGCTCATCTGGAGAGCGGCGCCCCGCGGCAGGCAATCGAGCTGTTGCGCCTGCGATCAGGAGATTTGCCGCAACCGGAAGGAGAGCTACTACTGGCAGCTTGCTTGGCAGCCGCCGGAGATCTGCCGGCGGCCGCGGCGTCCTATCAGCGTGTTTACTACGGCTACCCGGCTTCCCCCGAGGCCGCCACCGCCGAACGGGAGCTGGCGCGACTGCGTTCCAGCCTGGGCGAAGCCTACCCTCCCCCAATGCCGGAGCAGATGCTGGAGCGCGCCGGGTATTGGTTGAACACGCGGCAATACCGTAAAGCGCGCGCCGAGTACGAAGCTCTGATTCCACAACTGGCGGGACGCGAGCGGGAACTGGCTCGCGTGCGCGCCGGCGCGGCGCTTTACATGGACTACGACACGGCGGCCGCCTGGAGCTACCTTCAGAGCTTCCAGGCGGCCGACGCGGAAGCCGACGCCGAGCGCCTGTACTACTTGGTGGAGTGCGCCAGGCGAATGAACCGCGAAGCGGAGATGCTGGACCTACTCGCGCTGTTGAGTCGCTCTTACCCGCGATCGCCCTGGCGCCTTAAAGCTCTGGTCTCGGCGGCCAACCGCTATCTGCTCGACAACCAGCCCGACAAATATGAACCGCTGTATCGCGCCTGTTACGAGAATTTCCCGCCCGATGCCCAGACGGCTTACTGCCATTGGAAAATCGCCTGGAACTCCTATCTGGCGCGGCGTCCGGAGGCCGAGCAGACCCTGCGCGGCCACTTGCAGAATTACCCGGGCTCGGAAAAGGCTGCGGCGGCGCTTTACTTCCTGGGCCGACTGGCCGAAGAGCGCGGCCGGCCGGGAGCGGCCAAAGCCTGCTACGAAGCCGTCCTGGCGCGCTTCCCCAATCACTACTACTACCGGCAGGCGGAACAGCGTCTGGCGAGGCCCGGCATGGCGGCGGTCACGGCGGACCAGGAAATTGCGACATTCCTTGGCCAATTGCGTTCACTCGGGCGCTCGTCCGGCGACGGCTTCGTTCCCAACTCTGCGACTCGCTTGCGCCTGGAGCGCGCTCGCCTGCTGCGAGCCGCCGGCTTGGGGCCGATGGCCGAGGCGGAACTGCGCTTTGGCGCCGCTGTGGACGGCCAGCCGCATCTGGCGGCGCTCGAACTGGGGCAGGTGCTGAGCCGGACCGCGCCCATCCACCAGGCGCTGCGGCAGATGAAACAGCTCGTGCCGGGGTATCTGGGATACGCGCCTCACGAGGCGCCGGAACATTTCTGGCGCTTGCTGTTTCCGTTTGCCTACCGCAGCCTGATCGAAAGGCATGCTCGCCGGCACAGGCTGGATCCTTTCCTGATCGCGGGTCTCCTGCGGCAGGAGTCCGAATTCAATCCCGGCGCCGTCTCACCGGCGCGGGCCTACGGCTTGGCGCAGATCCTGCCTTCGCAGGGCCGCATCCTGGCGCGGCAGCTCGGCCTGCGGCGCTACCGTACTTCACTGCTGTTCCAGCCGGACTTCAATCTGCGCCTCGCAGCCTACCACCTCCGTAGCCTGCTGGATAAGTTCGAAGGAAGAATTGAAGTGGCCCTGGCGGCATACAACGCGGGCGTCAATCGGGCGGAAAGGTGGCTCGGCTGGGCCGCATTTGAGGACCCGGCGGAGTTCGTCGAGACAATACCGTTTACGGAAACCCGCACCTACGTCCAGGCGGTCTTGCGCAATGCCGAGGTCTACCGCCGGCTCTACGCGCCCTCCAAGCCCGCAACGCCTCCTAAGAAGTCAACCGCGCCCGCCAGACGATCGGCCGCGGCCGGGGGCGCCAAGAAGAAATAACACGGTGCGCGCAACGCGCCTCCTTGCCCCTGCTCAGAACCGCCGAAGTAACCGACGGCCCCGGCCTGACGACCCGCGCCACGGCTGAGAGGCGGATTGCGCTTCCCACACTGAAACATCGCCCCGGGGCAGGTTGCGAGTATACTGGATGGCATTGAAAACACTCTGCGGGGAGGTCACATGGACGCATCGCGACGTGAGCTGCTGTTCGGGGCCGGCGCTCTGGCCGCAACACGATTGACGGCTGCACCGCAAGCCGGAATTTCTTTGGCGGCGTGGTCACTGAGCGGCAGTTTCTTTCTCGGGCGCTGGAGGCTTCTGGAGCTGCCCGGGATTATGCGAGACAAGCTCGGCATCGAAGGCTTGGAGCATGTTAACCAGTTCTTCGAGAACCCCACCCTGAGTTACTTGCAAAAGCTCAATCGCGCCTGTGCGGCGAGCGGCGTGCGCCAGTTGCTGCTTATGGTGGATGCGGAAGGTTCCACCGCCGCGCTGGACAAGAACGAACGCCGCCAGGCGGCGATCGCGCACCGCAAGTGGGTCGACATCGCCCATTACCTCGGCTGCCATTCCATCCGTTGCAACATGTACGGCGGTTTGGAGAACTGGAAAGAGGACCGGGACTTGGTGGACCGCGCCGCCGAGACGTTCCACGACATACTGAACTACGCTGCCGGTTCCGGTCTGAACGTGCTGGTCGAGAACCACGGCCGTGCTTCCTCAGACCCCGACATCCTAGTGGCTTTGGTCAAGAAGGTGAATCACCCCAAGTTCGGCTTGCTGGTGGACTTGGGCAACTGGAACCCCGGTGAGGACCGCTACGCGGCGGTGCGAAAGACCATCCCATACGGCCGCGCTCTGTCGGTGAAGGGCACCTACGGCGCAAACCTGAATCCCGCGTACGATATGGAAAAGCTCATGCGGACGGCGCTCGAGGGCGGTTACTCCGGCTGGTGGGCCATAGAGGTGACGCCGCGACGGGAAGCCGGCAGTAAGCCGACCGCCGACGAGCAGTTCCAGAGAGAAATCGAAACCGTGCGGGAAGTCAAGGGCATCGTGGAACGGGTGGTCTTGGCGAAAGGCTGAGAAGCAGGCGACGCCGGCCGCCCGCATTGCAGGGAAAGGCAGCGGTCCTCTCTGCATCGCCCTGGGGAGCGTGATACTCTGACGGGCTATGAGTCGAGCATTGCTGCTTTTCCTGGCGGTAGGTCTGTCGGGCGCCAACGCTCAGGCGCCCCGCCTGCTGTTGCGATGGTTGTGGGAGCCCGTCGCGAGGACCGCTCCGGCGGCAGCCGGCCCGCGTTTCCGCATAAGCTTCCCGGCGTCGGCTCGCCGGCAGCCCGTGGACGGGCGCGTTCTTTTGATGCTGTCACGCACGGCGGTGCCGGAGCCGCGTTTCCAAGTCAATGACGGCCTGGACTCGGCCCAGATCTTCGGTGTGGACGCCGAGAACCTCAAGCCCGGCGAGCCGGCGCTGATTGACGCGTCCACGCTGGGTTATCCCAGCGAGTCGCTGGCCGACATGCCTGCGGGGGATTACTATGTACAAGCCCTGATCAACGTTTACGAGACCTTCCGGCGAGCGGACGGTCACGTGCTGAAACTGCCGGCCGATGACGGTGAGGGACAAAAATGGAATCTCTCGCCGGGAAACCTCTACAGCACGCCGCAGCAGATCAAGCTGGCACCGGGATCCACCCAAACCATCAGTATCGAGCTGGATCGCGTAATCCCCCCGCTGGAGCCCCCCAGGGACACCAAATACGTCAAGCACGTGCGCATCCAAAGCCGCCTGCTGAGCGAGTTCTGGGGAAGACCAATGTACTTGGGTGCGGTCGTCTTGCTGCCGGAGGGGTTCGATGAGCACCCTGAGGCGCGTTACCCGGTGATGTATTACCAGGGACATTTCACGGCGAGCTTCGCCACTCCCGTGGGTTTCCGCACCGAGCCGCCCGGACCCGAGCTCACCGGCTACGAACGCACCTTCGCCGAATACAGTTACAAGTTTTATCAGGACTGGACCGCGGGACGGCTCCCCCGCATGCTCATTGTGATCACGCAACACGCCAATCCTTACTACGACGATTCCTACGCCGTGAACTCGGCCAACCTCGGACCTTACGGCGACGCGCTCGTCAAGGAACTGTATCCTTACGTGGAGAAGCGCTTCCGGGCTATCGGCGAACCTTGGGCGCGCGTGTTATACGGCGGTTCGACCGGCGGCTGGGAAGCCCTGGCACAGCAGGTCTTCTACCCGGACTTCTACAATGGCGCTTGGTGCAACTGCCCGGACCCCATCGACTTCCGGGCCTTCATGCTGGTCAATCTCTATGAGGACCGCAACGCCTACTTTTTCGAGGGGCCCTTCAAGCGCGTTCCCCGCCCCGCCAAGCGCGAGCCCGACGGCCGCATCCTGGCCACCATGGAAGACGCCAACCGCCTGGAGTTGGTGCTGGGAACCAAGGGACGCTCCACCGAGCAGTTCGACATCTGGCAGGCGGTCTACAGTCCGGTAGGATTGGACGGCTACCCTCAGCCCATTTACGACAAGCGCACCGGCGTGATTGACCGCAAGGTGGCTTACTATTGGCGCGAACATTATGATCTGAGTTATATCCTTCAGCGCGACTGGAAGACCCTCGGACCGAAGCTTATCGGCAAAATACACATAAAGGTCGGCGATGCGGACACATACTACTTGGAGGGCGCCGTGCGCCTGATCGAACAGTTCCTGGAGGGAACCAAAGAGCCCGGACGCGGCCCATACTATGCCGGAACGATCGAGTACGGCCACGGCCACCCGCATTGCTACTCGGGCGATCCGTCGGTTTCGGTGCGCATCGCTCGCCTGACCATCAACCAGCGCTTCATGCCCCTCATGCTGGAGCGCATGGTTAAGACCGCGCCGCCGGGCGCAGACACCAGGAGCTGGCGATACTGAGGCCGGCGGGCAAGTCTCCGGCGGCGGAGTCCGGTTTTGCGTTAGTCTGGGAACAACGCCGCAAAGGAGGGCTCACGCCATGCCCGCACCGCCGTACCCTGTAGAGAAAGGACGCCCGCATCCGCTGGGCGCCAGCATTACGGACGAAGGCATCAATTTCTCGCTGTTTTCGGGCAACGCCGAAGGAGTCGAACTGCTATTGTTCGAATCGCACGACTCGCCGGAGCCCTTTCAATGCATTACCCTTAACCCCCGCGTCAACAAAACCTTCCATTTCTGGCACGTTTTCGTGCGCGGCTTGAGGGCCGGAGTGCACTACGCCTACCGCGTTGACGGCCCCTGGAACCCGCCGGCCGGGCACCGCTTCAATCGCAACAAGGTTCTCATTGATCCTTACGCCCGCGGCAACACCGATACCCTCTGGAACCGAGCTGCCGCCTGCACACCGGAAGACAATTTGCGCACCGCCATGCGCTCGGTGGTAATTGACACCTCCGGCTATGACTGGGAAGGCGATCGCCCGCTGAATCGGCCGATGAACGACAGCATCATTTACGAGATGCACGTCAGGGGCTTCACTCGCTCGCCCACCTCAGGCGTGGCTTATCCGGGAACATTCTCCGGCATAGTCGAGAAGATCCCGTACCTGAAGCAACTGGGCATAACGGCCGTCGAGCTGATGCCGGTCTTCGATTTCGACATCAAGGAAGTCTTGCGCACGGTGGACGGCGCCCCGCTGCATAACTACTGGGGTTACAGCACGGTCTGTTTCTTCGCGCCGCAGTCGGCCTACTGCGTCATCCCCGAAGAGGGCCGGCATGCCACAGAGTTCCGGGACATGGTGAAGGCCCTGCACAAGGCGGGCATCGAAGTCATCCTGGACGTGGTTTTCAATCACACCGACGAAGGCAACCATTTCGGTCCCACCTTCTCTTTTCGCGGCATTGACAACACCACTTACTACTATTTGGTTCCGTGGGACAGGCAGTATTACTTTGACTACACCGGCTGCGGCAACACCCTTAACTGCAATCATCCCATCGTGCAGAAATTTATCGTTGAGTGCCTGCGTTACTGGGTGCGGGAAATGCACGTGGACGGCTTCCGCTTTGACCTGGGATCGGTGCTGGCGCGCGGCGAGGACGGCCAGCCGCTGCCTCACCCGCCGGTAGTCTGGCAGATTGAGCTGGATGAGGCCTTGGCTGAGACCAAGGTCATCGCCGAGGCCTGGGATGCCAGCGGGCTGTATCAGATCGGACGTTTTCCCGGTCACCGCTGGGCGGAGTGGAACGGACGCTATCGCGACGACATCCGCCGTTTTGTCAAAGCAGACCCCGGGCTGGTGGGCGTGGTAGCTTCCCGCATCGCGGGCAGCGCCGATCTGTACGAGCCCGAGGGCGAGCTGCCCATTAACAGCATCAACTTCGTCACCTGCCACGACGGGTTCACCCTGAACGACCTGGTCTCTTACAACCAGAAGCACAATGAGGCTAACGGCGAGGGGAACCGCGACGGGCACAACGACAACCTAAGCTGGAATTGCGGCCACGAAGGCCCCAGCGAGGATGCCGCGGTGGAGGCCCTGCGCAACCGCCAGATTCGCAATTTCATCACTATCCTCATGCTGTCGCGCGGCGTGCCCATGATACTTATGGGCGACGAGGTCCGGCGCACACAACTCGGAAACAATAACGCCTACTGCCAGGACAACCCCATCAGTTGGTTTGACTGGGAGCTGACCGAACGCAACCGCGACTTGCTGAGGTTTTTCCGTCTGATGATCGCCTTTCGCAAACGCCACGCGACCTTGCACTCGGACCGTTTCTTCACCGCCGAGCCCGACGCTCGGGGCGTCCCAGACGTAGCCTGGCACGGCTGCCGGCTCCACCAACCGGGCTTTGATGATCCCAACGCGCGCGTACTGGCTTTTACGCTGGGAGGCTTCGAAGACCAGCCGGACATCCACGTAATGATGAACATGTACTGGGAGCCGCTGGAGTTCGACGTGCCGGAAATCCCGGGTCGGCATTGGTACAAAGCGATTGACACCGCTGCCGCGCCGCCAGATGACATATTCGAAGAGGGCCAGGAGCCGGCTTTCCAAGGCGACCGCTGCGACGTTCAGAGCCACGGCATCGTCGTGCTGATCGCGCGCTGAAGCCGGCGGCTAGTGACGCGGCAAGCGCGCCAGCTTGGCTTCCAACATCCGCCGCAGCCAGGGTGTCGGCTGGCCGGCAGGGGCCGGCAGCAAGCTCAGACCCCGCTCGATGGTCTGCCGCGCCTCCTCGTGCCGGCCGGTTTGTAACTGCGCCTCCGCCAAGGTGTCCAAAGCGTAGACGTCCTTGCCGCCGGTGAGCTGGACCGCACGCTCGGCCCAGCGCAGGGCTTCCTGCGGCGCACGCAACTCGGCGGGTTGGCAGACCACCAGCAGGCGCGCCGCACGCGTCAGCTCGCCAGGCGGAGTCCGTTCGCCGCCGGCCACGCCCCTGGCTTTTGCCAAGCCGCGGGCGGTCTGCCGCAGGGCCTCCTCGCGCTGCCCGGTCTTCAATAGCAAGCCGCCGATGCGCACCAGTATCTCGGCGTGGTAGGCCTGCCAGGAAATATTCTCGGGATCGCTCTTTAACAGCCGCTCCAATATGTCGGCCACTTGACCGTAATGGCGCAGTGCGCCGGCGACGTCCCCGCCGGCTTCCAAAACTTGGCCCGCGTCGCTGAGCGTTACCGCCAAATCGAACTGCGCCCGGCTGTTGGCCGGATCCAACTCGGCCAGCGCCGCCAGCGTCTCAAAGGCCTTCCGGTAGGCTTCCAGCGACCCTTTGGTATCCTCCAACTGCCAGAAGCAATCCGCCAGGCGCCGCTGGATGCTGGCCGCCAGGCGCTTGACAGGGACCGATCCCCGCTCCGCAGCCGGCAGCGCTTCCAGAATCGCCAGACCGGTACGGAAACGCTCGAGCGCGGCGCGGGCGTCGGCCTCTGCTTCCGCTTCGCCGATTTTCATGTTCAGGCCGGCCATGGCGCGCCGAGCGCGAAGGTTGTTCGGATCCAACCGGGCGGCCTCTTGCCAGTGCGCCAGCGACTTGCGAAAGCACTCCAGCGCAGCGACGCGGTCGCTCAACCCCTGCCCGAACTGGTCCCCCAAGCCCTCCAGAGTCGAGGCCAACTCCATGCGAGTCTCCACCTCGCGCGGGGCCCGAGCCGTCGCGTTCTCCAGGATGGCTACCGCGCGGCGCGTTTCGGCTGTGGCTTCCCTCATCCGCCGCAGCAGAAACAGCACGTCGCCAGTGTGCGCATGGACCCGCGCCAGGGCTCGCGCCGCGCGCAGGTTCGCCGGATCAGCGCGGGTCGGCGGCTCCGCCAGTTGCAGAGCCTTGCGATAACTGGCCAGCGCCCCAGTTGCGTCGCCGAGGTTCGGCTGATAGGGATTGCCCTGCACGTCGCCGAAGCGAATGTAGGCCTCCGCCAGCTCCAGTTGCAGCTCCGCATCGCCCCCTGCTTCCGCCGCCAGGCTGTCAAGATAAGCGAGCGCGCGCTCGACCAGCATCTGCCGGATAGGCGTAGAACCGGGCAGTTTCTCGACCGCATCGTGAAAATCGAACAGCAGAAAGCGCGTCAATTTGCGGACTTCTTGGAAACGCCTCTCGGCCCGCAGCCGCGCCGCCTGGGCCAGCCCGGCCTGCCATAGCACGCCGCCCACTCCCGCTGAAGTTGCCAACAGGGCCAGAGCGGCCGCCGCAGCGGCCACTTTGTTGCGCCGGATGAACTTCGCAGCCCGATAACGCAGCGTTCCTTTGCGCGCGCTCACCGGCCGGCCCCCTAGATACCGCCGCACGTCTTCGGCCATGTGCGCCGCCGAAGCGTAGCGCTCTTGCGGCTCCTTGCGCAGGGCCTTTAACACGATTGCGTCCAGGTCGGGGTCCAGACGCGCATTGCGCGCGCTAGGCGGTTCGGGATCCCGCACGCAAACCGCCGCCAGTATGGCTGCCGCCGACTGCGTTTCGAACCGATAGGGCGGGCCGCCGGCCAACAGCTCGTAAAGGATCAGCCCCAGCCCGTAGACGTCGGTCGCGGTGGTCACCGGCTCGCCGCGCACCTGCTCCGGGCTGGCGTAGTCGGGCGTGAAGGGACGGGGCCCGGCTTGGGTCAACTGACCGGCGCTCGGCCCCAGCAGCTTGGCGATGCCGAAATCCAGCAGCTTCACCGCGCCCTCGGCTGTCACCAGCACGTTGCCGGGCTTCAGATCGCAGTGCACGACCAGGTTGCGGTGCGCGTACTCGATCGCAGAAGCGATCTGAAGAAACAGCTCCAGGCGCTCACGCACCCCGGGGTTGTACTGCCGGCAGTATTCGGTGAGCCGCAGGCCATCCACATACTCCATCACCAGATAGGGCGCGCCCTCCGGCGTGGCGCCGCCGTCCAACAGGGTCACGATGTTGGGATGAGAGAGGGCCGCCAGGGTGCGGCGCTCGGTGTGGAAGCGGGCCAGAGCCTCGGCGTTCGCCAGCGCGCTGCGCATCAACTTGATGGCCACCCGCCGGCGCAGCTCGTCGTCCCGCTCGGCCAAATAAACCACGCCCATGCCGCCTTCGCCGATCCGGCTAAGCAGGCGGTAGGGACCAAGGCGGGCGCCGGAGAAAGAACCCGACGACTGCGCCCACCGTTGCCAGTCTTGCGAGTTCACACGGGCTTCACCCTATACTAATCGGCCCCCTGACGCTGGCGCGATATTCCTTCAGGCGCCGGACAGCACGAGGACCTGCTTCACGGCAGCCGCACCAGCTCGCGGAAATCCAGGTTCGGGCGGGTGTCGGTCTGGGTGCCCACAATCGTGCCCCGGTAGTCAATCCAGTAATAGTTCGAGCCGCTCTCGACCTTCAGCTCTCGCCCGGTGAGAGGATCTATGACGTCCTCCACGCCCAAGATCGCGTTCGAACGCCGGCGGCTGATCTCGTCCATGGTGGCTTGGCGACTCCAGTAGGACTGGTCAATGATACGCGAGATCTCAGCGTTAGTCCGGCTGACGATGCGCGAAGTGCTGGCCGTGATGTTTTGCTGCATGGCCACCCATTGGGGGTTAAGCTCGATTGATTTCAGCATGTGATCGAAAACTTCGCGCGCCAGGGCGAGCCGGTCCTCGGCCGCCAGAAACCCAGCCAGGTGTTCGGCGTTCCAAATGCCGCCAGGCATGCCTGCCACCTGTGTGCGCTGGGTGCCTGCGAAGTAATACCCGCGCATCGCATGTCCCTGTTGGCGGCAAGTGAAAGCCGCCTCGCCGGCGGTGAGCGACATGGCCACACCTAGGCCGGCGTGCTGCGCGTAAACTGCGTTGATCGCCGAAACGGCCTCGGGCAACTCCCGGTTCTCGGTGATGGTTATCTCCGAGCAGAACCTGGGCATGCGAAGCATCACGTATTCACGGGCGAAGGCCGCACCCGGAATATAGCGGCGGACCATGAAAGCCACCCCGTAGCCAGGCGAGTACCAGCTCCCTTCCCGAAAGCCGGTCATCGCCAGCATCTGGTTGGGTTCGGTGAAGTAAGGCAGTTCCGCGTCGCCGCCGGTGATGCGAATCCGGCCATCGGGCGAGATCGACTCCCAGGCCCCTTGCACCTGGACGCTGGCCCTCCGGAACAGGCCTCCGTTGATCGCCCAGCCCTCGGGGACCTCCAGGCTGAAGGCGTTCTCCCGCGGCTCATGCCAGCGCACGTAGCGAACCGAAGGGACCTGTTTCTGTCCCTGTGCAGCCCCTGTGATGCGGAAGCTGGACAGGATCTGTGCAAAGACTTCCTCCGCCTGGCGGTAGTTCGATTCCGGGGCGCTCGTCAGATAGACGTAAGCCGCGCATCCCTTGGGGCTCGGAATCCAGGTGATGGCAGCCACGGCGATCCGACCGGGCTGCCGACCGGCCAGCCGCACAGCCGCCGGGGCAACTGCCTGCGGGGCGGCCCATGCCACACCGGGGGCCGCCGTGTCCGCGAGCCTGCGCAGCAGTAAGGCCGCCGCACGAACTTCGATCGCTGCCGGAATGAAAACCGGCCAGACAACAACCCGTTCCGCGCCTGCCCCGGTGATTTCGATCCGGCCGCTGCCGGCATCCGTGCTCAACCTCCATCCCGGCGGAAGTTGGAGCGAGAAGCCCGAGGGGTCCTTATGAGTCGTCCATCCCCGCTGGGCCTGAGCGCATGCTGAACAGAAGCCCAGAGCCGCAGCAGCCGCCACTGCACAGCCAAGCTTCATGAAATTCACGGGAGCTCCTAACCCCGACCATAGCCGTTTTTCTGGTAGGCCGCAATCCTTGACAGCCGCGAACCGACCCGAGGATTCTCTCTTAAGCCAGGGTGCAGGCTCACCCCCCGGATGTGGCTGGCACACCCCCAGCCTGCCGGGGCTCGAGCAGCAAAACCTCGGTCGGCAAGGAGCCTGCTTGTGGTCTGATCCGCCTTGACATGCGGCCCACTGCGGCGGTTCAATAACCTTGACAGCCGTGCTGTCGCGGCTGTCAGCCAATAGGGGGTTGATAAGAATGGGTGAATTCAGCAAGTCTTCCGCCTCGCGGGTCGTGTGTGTCCTGGTCGCGGCATTGATGGTTGCGGCGTGGTGGGCGCAACCGGCCGCGGCTCAGGTCCTCTACGGCTCGATAGTGGGTACGGTCGAAGACCCCACCGGGGCTTTCGTACCCAAGGCCACTATTACAATCACGAACAAGGCCACCGGCCTGACGCGTGAAACCACCAGCGACGAGGCAGGGCGCTACTCGATCCTGAACGTCCTGGCGGGCACCTATGATTTGAAGGTCACGGCCAGCGGCTTCCGCCCGCTGGTTCGCGAAAACGTCGAAGTGACCATCAACACTGTGGCGCGCGTGGATGTGAAGCTGGAGGTCGGCGCGCTCACCGAGCAGGTGACCGTAGCCGCGGCAGTGGCCATGCTCCAAACCGACAAGAGCGACGTCCGCCATGAGATCGGCTCGCTGGCGGTCACCGAGCTGCCGCTGCCCAACTACCGCAATTACCAGAGCCTGCTCGACCTGCTGCCGGGCACTACGCCCTCGGCCTTCCAGAACGCCATCGTGGACACGCCTGCGCGCGCTCTGACCACCCGCGTCAACGGCACTCCGCGCAACATGAACAACACGCTCACCGACGGCGCGGTGAACATCTTCGTCTGGCTGCCGCACCACACCGCCTACGTGCAGCCCGTCGAGAGCATCGAGACCGTCAACATCTCGACCAACGCCTTCGACGCCGAGCAGGGCCTCTCGGGCGGGGCGGCGATCACGGTGGTAACCAAGTCCGGCACCAATGAGATCCACGGCTCGGCTTTCTGGTTCCACAACAACCAGCACTGGCTGGCCGCGCCGTACTACCGGGCGGCGACCTTCAAGAAGCCGCTGGACATCTTCAACCAGTTCGGCGGCACTATCGGCGGACCCATCCGCAAAGACAAGCTGTTTTACTTTTTCAGCTTCGAAGGGACCTACTACCGGCAGGGCGGCTCGGGCAACTGGTCGGTGCCTCCGGCCACCTTCCGCGAAGGCAACTTCAGCACGTGGCCGGGTTGCACGGTGTGCGGAGCGGCCTTCTCGGTGGTCTACGACCCGGCCACCATGGTGGGCACTGATCCGCGGACGCGGCAGCCGTTTCCCAACAACATCATCCCACGCAACAGGATCAGCCCCATTTTCGATTCCATCCAGAAGCTGATCCCGCTGCCCAATCAAGTATCCCCCACCGATCCGGCTAACAACCTCGGTGGGAACTTCGGGGCCGCCGGGACGCTTAAGTACGACCGCCGCAACTACGACCTCAAAGTCAATTGGAACCCCTCCGGCAAGGCGGTCGTGTGGGGCAAGCTGAGCCGGATGGGCGCGCCGGTGACCGGCAAGCACATTTTCGGCGAGATGGTGGGACCCAACATCGGCACCGCGGGGGTGGGCGATGTGCGCGTCAACATGCCCAGCTTCGGCGTCACCTACACGTTCTCGCCGACTTTTATGTTCGACGCGGTGTTCGGCTACCAGCGGCATGACCAGGACGTGCTGGGCATCGGGCAAGGCAAGAACTGGGGCCTGGACGTCTTCAAGATTCCGGGCACCAACGGCGGCCGGCAGTACGCCAACGACATGCGCTACAGCGGCGTGCCCCACATTGACACCGGCTTCAGCGGCTGGGGTCTGACCGAGACCTGGCTGCCGCTGGAGCGCCGCGAACGCACTTACACCGGCCCGGTGAATTTCAGCAAGATCAGCGGCGCGCACGAGCTGCGCTGGGGTTTCGAGCCGCGGCGCCTCGAGATGAACCACTGGCAGCCGGAGACCGCCAACCCGCGCGGCTACATCGGCTTCGGCAGCGGGCCGACGGTAGTGCCGGGCCAGACCGCACGCGTACTGAACCAGTACGCCACTGCGCTGCTGGGCCTGGTCACCAGCTACTCCAAATCCATTCAGTTCTTCCTCATGCAAACCCGGGAGTGGCAGTACGCCTGGTATTTCCGCGATCGCTGGCAGGCCACTCGCCGGCTGACCCTGAATCTCGGCCTGCGTTACGAATACTTCCCGCTGATCAACCGCGCCAGCCGGGGCATCGAGCGCTGGGATCCATATACCAACATCGTGTACATGGGCGGCCTGGGCAACGTGCCGCGCAACGCAGGCATCACCGTGAGCAAGAAGCTGTTCGCTCCGCGGGTCGGCTTCGCCTACCGCATCGGCGAGGATTGGGTGGTGCGCAGCGGTTACGGCATCACTTACAACCCGCTGCCCTTCTCTCGTCCGCTGCGCGGGCTGTACCCGGCCACTCTGACCGGAAGCTGGGACGCCGGAACCGCGGGCGCCGAGTTCCGCGACCCCTCCTACGGCTGGTACAACACCCTGGACAAGGGCATCCCGGACGTGCCCACGCCCGACGTCAGCAAGGGGACCCTCGAGCTGCCCCTGAATCTGGACATGGGCCCCCGCAGCCCCTGGGGCGGCATGCTCCATCGGGGCTACATCCAGAGTTGGAACTTCATCGTCGAGCGCAAACTGCCCTTCGAGACGGTAGTTTCTGCGGGCTATGTAGCTACCCGCACCATCCACCAGATGCTGGACCGCAACATCAACACCGTCGGTCCGGGGCTGGGTGTGGATACGCGCAATTTGCCGCTGGCCAAGCTCTACGGCCGGACCAACGCGGCCAACATGTGGGACGGCATCGGTTACGGCACCTATAACTCCTTGCAGGTGACCATGAACAAGTCCTTCAGCAAGGGGCTGTTCTTCAAGGGCGCCTACACCTGGGGCCGCTACATGAACATGGCCGAGGACGACGGCTGGGCCGGGCTGGCGCTCTGGAACTGGGAACCGATGATTTACCGCAATTACGCTCCCTCCAGCGAAGATCGCCGCCACAGCTTCACCATCGGCTGGGTCTACGAGCTGCCCTTCGGCTACGGCAAAACCTATAACATGACGGGCATCGTGGACAAGGTGCTCGGCGGCTGGAAGGTCAACGGGATCCTGTACATCTACTCGGGAACCCCCTTCACCGTCACCGGCAGCGGCTCCTCGCTCCAGTGCATCGGCTGCACCCAGACCGCCGACCAGATCGCTCCCGTGCGCAAGCTGGGCGGCAAGGGACCCAACCAGCCCTACTACGACCCGATGTCTTTCCGCGACCCGCTGTTCAGCTTCGACCCGCGCAACCCGGTCTACCGGCCCGGCACCACGGGGCGCAACGTGCTTTACGGGCCGGGCTTCTGGCGGATTGATCCGGCGCTGTACAAGGAATTCCAGATCACCGAGCGCGTGAGGATGGAATTCCGCGCCGAAGCCCGCAACGGCACCAACACCCCGCGTTGGAGCAATCCCAACAGCGGCGCCGGCTCGATGCGCCTGAACCCGGACGGCAGCCTGGCCGCCCTGAACAACTTCATGTGCATCACCGGCGCCAGCGCCGAGCGCCAGTTCCGCCTCGGCATCCGCTTCCAATACTGAACCCTTTCACAACCTAAGCCGGCCGCGCCCTCATGGCGGCGCGGCCGGCTTTTTGTGTGTACGGATGAAGGATCCGCCGCTCCGAGCGGTCGGCCTCCGGTTCCGCCGGGTCCAGGCTGCACCTAGAGCGCCTCGAGTATAAGGCACTTCAGGTAGTGCGTCTCCGGGACCGTCAGCAGAATCGGATGATCGCGGGCTTGAGCGCGCCGCTCCAAGACCCGTACGAAGCGGCCGGCATCCAGCGCCGCTGCGGCTACGATCTCCAGTAGCATCGCTTCACTCAAGTGCTGCGAGCAGGAGCAGGTCACCAGCACTCCGCCCGGTTCCAGCAGCTTGAGTGCGCGCAGGTTGATCTCCTTGTATCCCCGCGCGGCGCCCTCCAGCGCGCCTCGCGAGCGGGCGAAAGCCGGAGGATCGAGCACTACCATCGAGAACCGGCGCCCGGCGGCGGCGTAGCCGGTCAGTAAGTCGAAGACGTCCGCCTGGCGGAACTCTACGTTGGCAATGCCGTTAATCTTGCGAGCTTCCTCAGCCAACTCCAAGGCTAGCCCGGAGCTGTCCACTGCCTCCACCGACTCGGCGCGCGCCGCCAGGTGCAGCGCGAACCCGCCGCCGCTTGTGAAGCAATCAAGCACGCGCCCACAAGCGTAAGTCGCCGCCGCCAAGTAATTCTCACGCTGATCGAGGAAGGCGCCGGTCTTCTGTCCATGCGCAAGATCAGCCACAAAGCGCAGCCCGTTCATTTCAAACCACACGCGTTCCGGAGTTTCGCCTGCCAGCGTACCCACGCGCAGCGGCAGTTGTTCCTTGTTGCGCACGGCAGCGTCGTTGCGCTCCAGGATGCCGCGCGGCGCCATCAGCTCCTGGAGCACCGCCACGATGTCCGATTTGGCGCGGTCCATGCCCTGGTTGAGATTCTGCATGACCAGGTAGTCCCCGTAGCGATCCACTATCAGCGCGGGCAACAGATCGCCCTCGCCGTGGACCAGCCGGTAGGCCTCAGTGTCCTTCACCACCCGGTCGCGGTATCGCAGTGCCGCGCGCAGGCGTTCCCGGAAGAAGTCGCGGTTGACCGGGCGCACCTGACGGCTGAGGATGCGCAGGGAGATTTGAGAAGCCGAGGAATAGTGGGCCACGCCCAGTGAGCGTCCGCGCGGATCAAGAACCTGAACCGCATCGCCCCCCTGGGCCTGCCCGGGATCCTCCAGCTCGGAGGCAAAGACCCACAGGTGGCCTGACAGTAGGCGATCCGCGCCCCGTTTGCTGACGCGGACCGCAATCATGCCCCTAAATCGGACGGGGAACCGCCAAGGACTCCAGCCGGCGGATACGCTGCTCGATAGGCGGGTGAGTCGAAAACAGGCGCAGCAGCCCGCCGCCTCCCAAGGGCATCACAATGAACATATGAGCCGTGGCAGGCGAGGCGTCCATAGGTATGTGGCGCGCATAGGCATCCAGCTTCTTAAGGGCGGAGATGAGGCCGAACGGATGGCCGGCGGCGCCGCTGGCCGTCGCGTCGGCGGCATACTCGCGGGTCCGCGAGATGGCCATTTGGATCAACAGGGCCGCAATCGGGGCGACAATTAGCATGAACAACCCGCCGAGAGCGCTGCCGGAATCCTCCTCGCTGTCGCGACGCCCGCCGAACCAGAAGGCCATACGGGCCACGAAGGTAATGGCCGCAGCCAGGGTAGCCGCAATGGAGCTTATCAGTATGTCGCGATTGCGAACGTGCCCCAGCTCGTGGGCGATGACGCCTTGTAGCTCCGTATCATCCAGCAGCCTCAGCAGGCCGGCGGTCACGGCGACCGAAGCATGCTTGGGATTGCGCCCGGTTGCGAAAGCGTTGGGAGAATCCTCAGGGATCACCCACAGCTTCGGCATTGGGAGGTCCATCCTCCGGCACAGGCCCGCGACCAAGGGCGCCAGTCGCCTGTAGACTTGCGGGTTCTCGGTTTCGCTTACCGGCTGGGCGGAGTACATCGCCAGGGCTATCCGGTCGGAGAAAAAGTAGCTGACAAAGTTCATCAGGACAGCCATGCCGAGGCCTAGCCACAGGCCTTGCCTGCCGGCCAGCGCCTCGCCGCCCACCAGCAACAGGCCGCTAAGCAGACCCAGCAGAACGACGGTCTTGAGGTTATTCACGCCACTGTCCCTCAAACATCATTCTGTCACAGTCTGAGACCGAGAGTTTCAAAGACGCAGAGAGGACGGGACCGCGGTCCCGTCCTCCGCCGCATCGCCCAGCCGTCTCACTTGGCCACTTCGACCTTAACGGTGCGCGGCTTGGCAACTTCCTTCTTAGGCAGGGTCACGGTGAGCACGCCGTTCTTGTACTCGGCGCGCACTTTATCGGTGTCTACGGTCTCCGGGATCGAGAAGCAACGGACGAAGGAGCCATAGGCGCGCTCGACACGATGATAGCCGGTGCGCTTGTCCTCCTTCTCGAACTTCCTCTCGCCCTTGAGGGTGAGGGTGCCGTTCTCGATCTGGATGTCAATGTCCTTCAGCTCAACGTCGGGCAGATCAGCCTTGACGATCAGTTCGTCCTCGGTCTCCATGATGTCGACCGGAGGAGCCCAAGGACGGGTCGTGACAGGCTCGCTGAACAGGCGATTGATGGCGTCTTGGAACAGACGCAGACCGGGGAAGTCGTAACCGGCGAAGGGGTCGTACTTGGTAATTGCCATAGGTCTTTTACCTCCTCTTCTGACTCCATCATAAAAGATGCGCGATCATTTGTCAAGGTTTCTTAGCAAAAAAATATCAGATCAGCGAAACCTGCCCCTCCCGGACACTGCCCCCCTCGCTTACCTAACCCATTGCACCCAAAACGCCTTATAATCGTCTTTGGTGGCCCCAGCTTTCACCGCCAGACGCTGCCTCACCTTCCTGCTCGCCGGCCTGCTGTGCTCCCAGGCCCAACAGCCTACGCCAGGCGAGCAGCAGCAGCCCATTCGCGTCCAGGTCAACGAAGTCATCGTGCCGGTCACCGTCACCGACGAAAAGGGCGCCTTCGTCTCCAACCTGGAAGCCACTGATTTCGTTATCCTTGACGAAGGCCGCCCGCAGAAGATCGTCTACTTCAGCCGCGAACAAGGCCAGCCCGTCGTGGTGGGGTTCCTGTTGGACATGAGCAATTCCACCCGCCTGCATTGGAAGACTTTCCGCGAGGCAGTGCTCGAGCTGGTCTGGACCCTGTTGCCCGGCGACAAGAAGTTCTCCGGTTACCTGATCACTTACGCCAACGAGCCGGAGCTTGCCGTCGACACCACGCGCGACTCCGAGAAGATCGTCGAACGCATTCGCAAGCTCAAGCCCGGCGGAGGCGCAGCCCTCTTTGACGCCATCTGGATGGCGTGCACTAGAAGGAGCCTGATAGAGGGCGAGCCGATAGAGCCCCGGCGGGTGCTGATCATCATCGGGGACGGCAACGACAACGCCAGCAAGCACGGCCTGGATGAGGTCTTGGAGCTGGCCCAGCGCAACTTGGTCACCATCTACGGCGTCTCGACCGTGTCCTTCGGCTTCACCAGCGAAGGCGAAAAGAATCTCAAGAGGCTGGCCGAAGAGACTGGCGGAAGAGTCGAGTATCCGCTACAGGGCCTATACAAGGACGTCTCCGGATATCTCTCGACGCCCTCCGACGAGGGTAATTACGCCTTGAAGGTGGGTACCGGAGGCTACGCCGCCGAGATCGCCAGCGGCATCGTACGCAGCGTGGCCGCCGTCGCCGGCGAGATTACAACCCAGTACATCCTGCGCTACGTTCCCGATGAGCCGGATTCACCCAAGGCTTTCCGCAACATAGAGGTGCGCGTGAATCTGCCCAACGTCAAGGTGCGGGCGCGGAAAGGATACTACCGGCAGGGACCGTAAAGCTCGCGCCAGTCCCGCCCGATCAGTGCAACAGGGGGCTAGATGCCGATCGCCGCATGGCCAGCAGTTCACAAGGCCGAATACTTGGTGCTGGAGGCGGCTTTGCCCGGGCGGCCCTTGAGGCCCGCCGGCATCCTTCTGCTTGACCCGGCTTCGGACCGTCTCTTCATAAAGCTCCGCGAGGACTGGGACCAGTGGGCCGACCCCGAAGATGCTGAGGTGCTGTCCCTGCTGGCTAGCGATCTGGCTGAGCAGGCTGAGCAGTCGGGCGCCGCCGCCCTGCTGGAAGTGCTCGAGGACCGGCTGTCGAACGCCCTGCGGCTCTCGCAGCGTCAAAGCGTCGTGGTAGGGGATTTCGAGCGCGCCCTTGAGCGCTTGTTCGAGCGCCACATCGAGCGCCGAGCAGCCCAGCCGACGGTGCTCCCCTACCGCACCCACGTCCCGGTTTATTCGCTGCGCGCCGCCGCCGGGAAGTTCGGCCCAGACCAAGAGGTGGATGCCGAGCCGGAAGACTGGGTTCCGGCGCCGGCCGGGCTGGGATCACTGCAAGATTACTTCGCCTGCCGGATCTGCGGGCGCTCTATGGAGCCGCGCATACCCGACGGCAGCCTTTGCCTGTTCAGGCGGATCCCGGCGGGGTCACGCCAAGGCAAGCTGGTGCTGGTGCGCCACCGCAGCGCTTCCGAGACCGGCGGCGAGTTCACTGTGAAGCGCTATCGCAGCGAGAAACGCTTCACCGACGAGGGAGATTGGCGGCACACGCGCATCGTCCTGGAACCTCTGAACCCCGAGTTTCCCGTGCTGGAGCTGGCCGGCGATGAGTTTCAGGTGATAGGGGAGTTCGTCCGGGTGATCCCGGTTGAGGAATCCTGAACCGCTGCGCCGTGCTGGTCCGCGAGCAAGTGTTTGGCAGCCGCCAGGGTACGCTCCAGCGTCTCGGCAATCTCAAGCGGCTCTTCCACTCGGACCGTGATTTTCGGTCCCGGCCCGGTGGGCTGCCAGCGCGCAAAGAAGCGTTCACAGGGAAAACCGGCGAAGACCGTGACCAACGGCACGCCCAGGGCCGCGGCGGCGTGCTGCCCGGCTGAATCGTAACCCACGTAAAGTCGGGCGGCGGCGATCCGCAGCGCGAACTCGGCGAAAGGGCCTTGGAAGGTGGAGACTTGTCCCGGCGAGAGTCGGGCCCCGGCCAAGGCTCTATGCACGCGCTCGGCTTCTTCGCCGCCGGCGCCAAGGTCAACCAGAATGGGCATCCCGAAAGCGGCAAGGCCCGAAAGCAATTCCTGCTCGAATGGGTCGGGTAGGCGCTTGTCCGGGTTCTCGCCCACTCCCAAGCTGACGGCGATGCCTTGCGGTCCCGGGGCTTGGCCGGCGGGCGCAATCCATGGACGGGCGTCGGCGACGCCAAGGGTCGCAGCCAGCCAGCGCCGCGTCAGTTCGCTGATGGTTTCCGATCCCTCCCCACCCCAAGCGCGACTCTCAAAGAAGTAGTAGCGCTGCTCGTCGGCAACCGGCAGCAGCCCCAATTGGCTGAGTCGCGAGTCGGGATCCAGCACTATGGAATCCGGCTGATCCAGCCGTTCGGCCAACTCCAAGCCCACCGCCAGCCGCTCGCCAAGCGACGACCGTCGCCCGTAGTTCACCGCCAGCCACTCTATCCTTCGGTCCGCGGCAAACAGGTCCGCAGAGGCGCGCCGGCCCACCAGCACGATCCGGCTCGCCGGGAAACGCCTCTTGGCGGCGTCCAGCATCAGGCTGGTTACCGCGATGTCGGCGCCCAGGGTTACGCGTGAGAGCACAAAGACCGTGCGCACGCCTTCGGAGTCGCCCTGGAAGGGCCTCAGCCGGCGCACCCTCAGGTAGCGACTCTCCAGTTCCTCCGGACTCCAGCGGCCCAGCTCCTCCGCTATAACGCGGCTGAACAGCCGCACGTACTGCCGGACCGCCTCCGCCTGGAAGCTGTCGGAAAGCGCCTCTACCTGCGCCAGCAGCTCCTTTTCACCGGGAAGGGAGATACTTGCCAACAATCAACTCCAGCTTTTTGCGGGTGGCTTCTGGCACCGCCCTGGGGTCGGTGATAATGCCGTCGGCCAGAGCCGAGCCGCAGCGGCAAGCGCGGCCGGCGGGCATCGCCGCCACAGCCCGCACCACCACCCGCGCGGCATTTTCTGCATTCCGATTCAGGTGCTCGATGATTTCGTTTACCGTAACCGCGTCATGGTCCGGGTGCCAGCAATCGTAATCAGTCACCATGGCCACGGTGACGTAACAAATCTCAGCCTCGCGCGCGAGCTTGGCTTCTTGTAGGTTGGTCATGCCTATCACATCCATGCCCCAGGCACGGTAAAGGTTGGACTCCGCCTTGGTTGAGAAAGCCGGCCCCTCGATGCACAAGTAAGTTCCCCCTCGCTTGGCCCGCACGCCCTCACCCAAGCAAGCCTCGTAGACCAGCTGAGACAGTTGCGGGCACACCGGGTCGGCGAAGCTTATGTGAGCCACCAAGCCATCGCCGAAAAAGGTTGAAGCCCTGCCGCGCGTCCGGTCGAAGAACTGGTCCGGAATGATGAAATCCAGCGGCTGGTGTTCGGCTTTGAGCGACCCCACCGCACTGAGCGAAATGATGCGCTCAACACCCATCGCTTTGAAACCGTAAATGTTCGCACGGAAGTTCAACTCCGAGGGCATCAGCCTGTGGCCACGCCCGTGCCGGGCCAGGAAGGCCACCTGCCGCCCAGCCAATACGCCCACCGTGTACGCATCTGATGGCGGGCCCCAGGGGGTCTGTATAGAAACCTCCTGCTGGGCCTCGAAGCCGGGCATGCTGTAAAGCCCGCTGCCGCCGATAATGCCGATGTCTGCTTTCAAGCCGTGTGCCGGTTGCATAGGTTACGCGTTTGAACTTGTCCTGGAGGTCTTGCCCGAACCTCGCCTGGCCTGCAAGCGATGGCCCGCGCCGGCCTCATCAGATAAGTTCGGCCGCCGAGGGTCACCGCTTCACAGACGCCCTCAGCCGCAGGGCGCCGGTACGATTTCCTCGCGCACCGGATCCCAGCGCAGCGTGCGGCCCTGCCGGTAGCTGTCTACCGCCATGCGCGAGGCGATCGAAACGCGATAGCCCAGCTCAAACGGGCAGTTGGGTTCCTTTCCGGTGCGTATGGCGTCCAGAAAGTCCTGCATGTGGGCGTGCGGCGCCGTCCGGCTTTGCCCGATCACCTCTGTCCCGTCCGGCCGGTTGACCTTCTGGGGCGAGTACCGGATCTGCTGACCGTGCGATATGGTGCCGTCGGTGCCCAGGACGTCTTCGGTCACACCCAAGTGGTTGTTCCCGAAACCCGAATCCCAACTGAAGAGAATCTCTTCGGGATGCTCCATAGCCACGTTCATGACGTCCGGCACCTCACGCCCGTCTTTCCACAAATAAATGCCGCCCACGGTCGTCACCGCCCTGGGGATCTGGAGATTCAGAACCTTGTACCAGAAGGCTAACTGGTGGCACATGTTCTCGTAGAAATTACCGCCCGAGTAATCCCAGAAGAAGCGCCAGTTGACGTAGCGGTTGGGGTCGAACGGGCGCTCCGGCGCCTCGCCCAGAAACGCCTTCCAAATGATGTTCTCCTGCGTCATATCAGGGTAGACCGGGCGGGACCATTGGGGCTTGCCGTGCGGCGTGTTCCGGTACATGTGGGCATGGATGGCCGTGATTTTGCCCACCCAGCCGGCCTTCAGGAAGCTGACGGCGTCCGCAATCTGGCCGGAGGAGCAGCCTTGGTGGCCGATCTGAACCACTCGCTTGGCGCGCTGGTAGGCGGCGCGCATGCGCTTGGCGTGCTCGACGGTAAAAGCCATGGTCTTTTCTTGGTACACGTGCTTGCCGGCATCCAGCGAGGCAACAAAGTGCTCGCAGTGCAAATGCTGCGGAGTGGCGATGATGACCGCGTCAATCGAGGGATCCTCAAGCAAGTAGCGGTAATCAAGAAAAGTCTTGGCGCCGGGGGCCACTTTGCGGGCTTCCTCCAGCCGCCGCGTGTAAATGTCGGCGAAAGCTGCGATCTCGGTGTTGGCGCAGGCCATCGCTTCGCGGACCAGTTGCATGCCCCGGTCGCCCGGACCGATAACCCCCAGGCGTATGCGCTCGTTTGCACCCAGCACGCGGGAGGGCGCGATAGTTCCGGCCAACCCGGTGGCCATGCGTCCGATGAATGCACGTCGCGAATCCATGATTGCGTCCTCGAGTTCGGCTAACTGCGTCTCCCATATTAGCATTCATCGCGCCGATGACCCGAAGGCGGGGTTTTTTTGCCCCGCGTTTTCAAGACGATGGCTGTCATATGGGGCGCCCGGCCGCAGCCCCTGTGCCATCTTTGAGGCAGACACGACCCCTGCGGGGGCGCCCTGGAGGACATCACTGGTGGCCACCAGTCGGGCAATTCCCCATCGCGCCCCCACCCCCCAAAGACCACTCTCCGCTTCGAGTCTGCCCGGCGATACCATAGAAATTACCAGTGCAACTGCGCGCCGGAATCCATCCCGTGCTGGAAGCTCTTCGTGCCGGTGGCGCGCTGGATCGCATCCTGATCGCCAAAGGCGCCGGCGGTCCCCGCATCCAGCAAATCATCGCGCTTGCCCGCGAGCGCTCGGTTCCGGTGCGCTTTGAGGCCCGTGAAATCCTGGATCGCATAAGTTCGGGATGCGCGCACCAGGGAGTGGTGGCGCTGGGCGCCTCTTCCAGCTACACCTCTCTGGAAGACATTGCCGGCAGCGCCCGCCTGCTGGTGGTTTTGGACGGCGTCGAAGATCCCCACAATCTCGGGGCAATTATCCGCACCGCCCACGCTGCGGGCGCCGGCGGGGTGATTATCCCTGAGCGCCGCGCGGCGAGCCTCACCGATACGGTGGCCAAGGCGGCGGCCGGAGCCTTGGAGTACCTGAGAGTGGCCCGGGTGGTCAACTTGAACCGCGCCCTGGAGCTGCTCAAGCAACGTGGTTTCTGGATATACGGTCTTGATGAACGCGCCGAGACTTGCTACGATCAGGTCCCCTATCACGCTCCGACCGCGTTCGTTTTGGGCGGGGAAGGCCGAGGACTCCACCAGCACACACGCAGCCGCTGCGACCTGCTGGTTCGCATTCCGGTGACAGGTCCCATAGCTTCGCTGAACGTCTCGGTAGCGGCCGGGATCGTGCTGTTTGAATGGAACCGCAGACAACGCGCACTTGCCCCGCCCTGCTGAGCAAATCATATCCACCGTAAGCAGCCGCGGCCGGACTCATAATGGGAAAGAGGATGCTTGCCCTTCTGGCGCTCGCTGCCTGGCTGGCTGCGAGCCAAAACGATTCCGCGGCGGATTTGCCCGCCCAGCTCCGGCGCTTCATCGAGGTCTATGCGGCGGTGGAGCGCGAGGGGGCTGAAGCCCTCGAACCGGAGAAGGCCATTTACGGCGGCGCAATCCCCGGGATGTTGCGCCGGCTCGATCCACACTCGGTGTTCTTCGACGCCGCCCAGTTCGAGCAGCTACGGGAGCTGGAGCGTTCCACTCGCAAGGGCTTTGGGACCGTGGTCTCAGTCCTGCCGGGCCGCGTTATCGTGCTCCAGGCTATGCCAGGCACGCCCTCGGCCAGGGCCGGTATCGCGCCAGGCGATGAGATTCTGGCCATCAACGGCATCCGTTTGGACCGCCTGGACTTGGACCAATTGGTGGCCTTGCTGGGCCAATCCCGTCAGCAACCGGCGCGTCTGGATGTGCGGCGTCCGGGCAGCGCCAAGCTAATGCAGTTCACTCTCACGCCGGAAGAAATGCAAGCCTCAAGCGTCGAGCGCGCCTTCCTGCTGGAGCCCGGCGTAGCCTACCTGCGAGTGGCCAGTTTCGACGCCAACACCGGTGCGGAAGTCCGCCGCGCCATCGAGCAGTTGGGCGGGCGCACGCTCAAGGGCCTCGTCCTGGATCTGCGCAACAATCCAGGCGGCATCCTCTCGGCGGCCCTGGAGACCGCTTCGTTGTTCTTGCGGCCCGGCTGCCGGTTGCTGGTGGCCCGCGGGCGCGCCATCGCTGCCAGGGAGGAGAAAGTGCCGGAAGGTTTGCAGACTTACGAATTCCCCCTGGCGGCGCTCATCAACGAACGCAGCGCTTCGGCGGCGGAGGTCGTCGCAGGGGCGCTTCAAGACCATCGGCGGGCGGTAATCGTCGGTGAGCCTAGTTTCGGTAAGGGCCTGGTCGAGACCGTCTACCCCCTGTCGGAAGGCACCGGCTTGGCCTTGACCACAGCTTATTACTACACCCCGAACGGGCGTTCCATACAAAGGCCGCTCCCCGGTTCGGCGCTGGCTGAGCGCAACCCTGGCCAAGCACACGCTCTCGGCGGCATCCAGCCGGACCGCATGGTCCGGCCTGAGCCACTGACGCCGTTCCGCACGATTCTGGAGGCCGGCGGCGCCTTCACCTCATTCGCCACTGAGTACACGCGCCGCCACCGCGTCGGCGAGGACTTCCAAGTCACGCCCTCGCTACTGGATGAGTTTCAATCGTACCTTGCCGAGCGGCGGATCCAGCCTTCAGTCGCTGAATGGTCCCGTGAGCGCGAATGGATCGCGACCCGGCTGAAGACCGAGATTTTCAACCAGAGCCTGGGCGTTGATCGGGGCGACCAGGTAGAACTTCGCCGCGACCCGGTTGTGCGCGCGGCTCTGCGCGCGCTGGGGCTATTATAGGGACTAACTTGCCGCCCCCGATCGGGCGGGAACTTCAGCGGTTCGCCAGGTAGAGCAACAGGATGAATGCGCTTGCAAACAGCAGCCCCAGCAGTACGATCAGTCCTAGATCTCGCCAAACGGAATATCGGGGGGAAGCGGCTTCCACAGCCCTGCGCACATCCGCCGACTCCGCCTCGGCCGACTCCTCCTCAGGCTCTGCCCCGTACGATAAAGCGGGTTCCTGTGGGGGCCCTATAAGAACCTCGTGGGAACGTATGCGGCGCTCAATAGATCGCGTCAGATGCTCAGCGTTAGGTGCGAAGCGGCTGCGCGCCGGTGCGGGCAAAAGCGCTTGTATTTCCGCGATCTCCAGCGCGCGCAGAGGAGGAACCACCCAAAAGCCAAGGGTGTCGGCCAGTTGGCATCCCAGGTAGGTCAAGGTCGTCAAGTCCTGCGCCGGCCCGTCTGGGGGATCATGGTGCCTGCCGGCGACAATCATAATGTCTTCGGGCAGGTTCCACTGTTGGGCCAAGAAGCGTCCTGCCTCACAGTGGTCAACGCCGAACAGCTTCTGTTCCAAGTCCAGCAGTTCCAAAGCATTCCTGCTGGCCTCCTCCAAAAGCTGGGCGTATTGTTTGGGATGGGCCACCAGCAGGCCGAGTCGGCCGATGTCGTGCAGCAGACCTGCGGTATAGGCGACGTCGTCGGGCAGCGAGCAAGCCCGGGCCAGCTCCTCGGTCAGCAAAGCGCAGGCCAGCGTGTGCCGCCAGCAGCGGTCCAGTTCCTTGATCTTCAAGGCGGTCTGCATGTAGTTGGCGGTGGCCACCGTCATCGCCAAGCTACGCACGCGACGCAGGCCGAGGATCACCAAGGCGTGTTGCAAGCTGTCAATGCGGGAATGAAAGCCGAACAGAGGGGAGTTGGCCATGCGCAGGATCTGCGCCGAGAAGGCCGCGTCGGCGGTGAGCAATTCCACCAGCTTGCGGATTTCCACGTCCTCGGAGGCGAGCAAGTCGAACACGCGCAAGACGATGGGCGGGAACGGGGGGATCTTAGACAGGGCGGGCAGAGTTTTAAGGGGGGTGTCTGCCAAGGACTCTGACACGCCGCGCTCCTCATCTTATTAATCGGGCCGGACATGCGGGATCTTTAGCGCAGCCGCTGATCTGGTTTTGGGGCTATGCCGGCAGGTTGAGCCTTGGGCTGCCGGGTGGATGGAGCATTGACAAGCCGAACAGGGGGAGGTAGACTCGGATTTGGATTTATTGCCGGATGTGCATCAATATGCATAGCCCCCCTGCCCCCGCTCCACCCTCCCCACCGCAAACCTTGAGCCGCTTGGCTCGCCGCGTCCGCCGCCTGAGCCTTCAGATGGTCCACAGGGCAGGACTCGGCCATCCCGGCGGCGACCTGTCTTCGGCCGACATCCTGGTCGTGATGTATTTCGTCGTATTGCGCCTGGATCCCAACAATCCCGCGGCGCCGGAGCGCGATCGCTTCATCATGAGCAAGGGTCACTGTTCAGCCTCCCTCTACGCCACGCTGGCCGAGGCCGGTTTCCTTCGGCCCGAAGACTTGAATGCTTACATGCAGCCGCTTTCCCCGTTGAACGGCCATCCGGACCGGACCAAAGTGCCCGGAGTGGAGGCCAGCACCGGCACGTTGGGACACGGGCTGCCGGTGGCGGTCGGAGCGGCGCTGGCGGCCAAAATGGACCGCGCCGCCTGGCGCACCTACGTGCTGACAGGCGACGGGGAGCTTCAAGAGGGCAGCAATTGGGAGGCGGCCATGGCAGCCGCGCATTACGGCCTGGACAACCTCACTTTGATTGTGGATCGGAACCGCTTTCAGCAGGGAGACGCCACCGAGCGCACCGTGCGCCTGGAACCCCTGCTCGAGAAGTTCCGCGCTTTCGGATGGGCGGCGGAAGAGGTGGACGGGCACGATCATGCCGCTCTAGTGGCCCTGTTCGAACGCCTGCCGTTGGAAGCCGGCAAACCCAGTTGCATCCTCGCTCACACGCGCAAGGGCAAAGGAGTCTCCTTTATGGAGGACCGTGTGGAGTGGCATCACCGCGTGCCGTCAAAGACCGAACTCGAACGTGCGCTCCAGGAGCTGGCGGATCCCTGCCATGGCTGATCTGTACGATTGTCGCCGCGCCTTCGGTGAGGCCCTGGAGGAACTGGCCGCTTCGGACCCCCGAATCGTGGTTCTGACCAACGACTCGGTGGGCTCCTCAAATGTCGCTCACATTCGCAAACGCTTCCCGGAGCGTTTCGTCAACGTGGGAATCGCCGAGCAAAACGTGATTGGCATCAGCGCCGGTTTGGCCAACGGCGGCAAGATTCCCTTCGTTTGCGGAGCTTCCTGTTTTTTGACCGGCCGAGCGCTGGAGCAGATCAAGGTAGATCTGGCGTACTCGCGCAGCAACGTCAAGCTGTGCGGCATGTCGAGCGGGCTGGCCTACGGGGCCCTGGGCCCCACGCACCACTCTCTGGAAGATCTGGCTTGGACGCGCGTGATCCCGAACCTTACCGTGATAGTTCCGGCCGATCCCATCGAGACCGCACAGGCGGTGCGGGCCGCCGCAAGCCTGGATGGACCGGTCTTCCTGCGCCTCAGCCGTATGCCGGTGCCCGTGGTTCATTCGCCGGACTATCGCTTCCAAATCGGTCAGGCGGTCCGGCTCCGGGAGGGCAGGGATCTGACATTGATCGCCGCCGGCACCACAGTCTGGCGAGCGCTGGAGGCTGCCGAGCTGCTGGCCCGCGACGGCGTTTCGGCGGGCGTTCTTAACATGTCCACCCTACAGCCGCTGGATAGCACAGCCGTTCTCAACGCCGCGCGGCAAACCGGCGCGATTCTGACTGTGGAGGAACATTCCGTCCGCGGAGGTCTGGGCGGGGCCGTAGCAGAAGTTGTCGTAAGCGGCAATCCCGTGCCCATGAGGCTGCTGGGAGTCCCGGGCGTGTTTGCGCCCACCGGGCCGACTGAGTGGCTTTTTGAACACTTCGGTTTGAATCCCCGGGCCATTCGAGATGCTGCGCTTGAGTTGCTGGCGGTGAGGAAATGCGATGCAGGACAAGTTCGTTCTCGCGATTGACCAAGGCACGACTAATACGAAAGTTCTGTTGCTCGATCGCTGCGGGCGGCTGACGGCCCGGGCCTCCAGTCCCTTGGCGATCCGCTACCCGCAACCGGCGTGGGTGGAGCAGGATGCGGAGGCCTTGTGGAGCAGCGTCACCGAGGCCATAGACGACTGCCTGGCGCAAGTTGACCATCCGGCGTTGGCAGCGATCGGCATCAGCAATCAGCGAGAGTCGGTCGTGATCTGGGATCGCGACTCCGGCCGTGCAGCGGGCCCGTGCGTGGTGTGGCAATGCCGTCGCTCGGCGGATTTTTGCGAGCAGTTGCGACACCGCGGCCTGGAGGCCCTGCTCCGCGAGCGGACAGGCTTGGCAGTGGATCCGCTGTTTTCGGCCGGCAAGATCCGGTGGCTGCTCGACAATATTCCGGACGGGCGATTGAAGGCCGAAGCGGGACAATTGTGCGCGGGCACCGTAGATAGCTGGCTGCTATGGAACCTCACGGGCGGGGCGGTGCATGCCTGCGACGCAACCAATGCCTCCCGTACGCAGTTATTGGACCTGCGGCGGTTGGCCTGGGACGAAGAGTTGCTGGAGATCTTCGGCGTGCCAAGCCAAGTGTTGCCCAAGGTGAGCCGCTCCAGCGGGATCTTGGGAGAATCAACGGCGCTCGGCCGGCTGCCCGCCGGCGTGCCGATCGCCAGTCTGATCGGCGACTCGCACGCCGCGCTCTTCGGTCACGCCGCCTTCCGCCCGGGTGCGGTGAAGGCCACTTACGGCACCGGCTCGTCGTTGATGACGGCCACCGAGGGGCCGATTCTCTCTGAGCGCGGCCTGTCCACAACCATCGCTTGGTGGCAGGGTGCCGGCGTCACTTACGCGCTGGAGGGAAACATCCTGGTGACCGGCAGCGCCGTTCAGTGGCTGGGAGAATTCCTCGGGCTGGCGGATCCGGCCGGCGACGCAGCCGCCCTGGCGGCTCAGGTCCCGGGCTGCCCCGGCCTCTACGTTGTCCCCGCGTTCGTGGGCCTGGGCGCGCCTTACTGGGACGCGCGAGCCCGGGGACTGATCACCGGACTGACCAGGGGGACTACGGCCGCCGAGGTGGCTCGCGCCACACTGGAATCCATTGCCTATCAGGTCCGCGATGTCTTCGAGGTTATGCAGGCGGACGCGGGCGTGCAACTGCCCGAGCTAATGGCCGACGGCGGCGCCAGCCGGAACGACGCTTTGATGCAATTCCAGGCCGATATCCTCGGCCGAGTCGTCCGCCGCAACCTGTCCGCGGATCTCTCCGCGGTGGGCGCGGCTTGGTTGGCAGGCCTGGCGGTGGGCTTCTGGAGCTCGCTGGAAGAGCTGGAGGCCCTGCCTCGCGCGGAGGACTGCTTCGAGCCTAGAATGCCGGAGGCCGAGCGCCAGACGCGATACGCCGGTTGGCTGGAAGCCGTGAGCCGAGCGCGCCTGCACGCCGGCTCACAGATGAGCCCGACCTCGGGCGGTCCGGTAACCGTACAATCGTAGGCTATGTCCCGGCTGGACGAACTGCGCTTGATGGCGAAGGTGGCCCGCCTGTATTACCAGCAGGGCCTGACTCAAAACGAAATCATGGATCGCTTGAGCATTCACCAGTCCACGGTGTCTCGCCTTCTGAAACGTGCCGAGAAAGAAGGCATTGTGCGCATCGTGGTCAGCGTTCCCTCCGGCATCCATGCGGAGCTTGAAGAAGCCCTTCAGTCAGCTTTCCGGTTGAAAGACGCGGTGGTGGTGGACAGCGGCGAAGACGAGGACCAGATCGTTCGGGATCTGGGCGCGGCGGCCGCCTTCGTCCTGGAGAATACTCTGAAACCCGGAGAGGTCATCGGGATCTCCTGTTGGAGCGCCGCCCTGCTGGCCATGGTGGACGCCATGCACCCTACGCAGCGCGCGCCCGGAGCCCGCGTGGTGCAGATTCTGGGCGGCGTGGGCAACCCGGGAGCGGCCATGCACGCCGCGAACGTGACCCGCCGGCTGGCCGCCCTGATAGGAGCAGAGATCACTCTGCTGCCGGCCCCGGGCGTGGTCGGCTCGGCTCAAGCCAGGGACGTGCTCCTGGAGGACCCTTTCGTGCGGGAAGCGCTGGACCGCTTCAAATCCGTGACGCTGGCGCTGGTGGGCATCGGGGCGGTGGAGCCATCGAAGATGCTGGCGGCCAGCGGGAACGTCTTCTCCAGCGAGGAACTTAAACTGCTCAGCAGCAAGGGCGCGGTGGGCGACATCTGCCTGAGATTTTTCGACGCTGCCGGCCGGCCTGTCGTCACGCCCCTGAATGAGCGCGTCATCAGCATGGAACTGGAACAACTCCGGCGAGTCCCCCGGGTGATCGCGGTAGCCGGAGGCAAAAGAAAGCTGGCGGCCATCCGCGGTGCGCTGGCGGGCAACTGGATTAATGCGCTGATTACCGACCGGGCCACCGCCGAGCGACTGCTGGAACAGCAGCCGGCGGACTCCGGGCGACCCGGCGCCGACAGGCGCGCAATCTCCCGCCGGAGCCCCGGCAAAGCGTGAGGGGCAGGCAGCCGGCGGACTAAAGGAGGACACACTATGGCGATGACTCTGGCAGTCATCATCGGCAACCGCGACTTCTTTCCGGACCGCCTCGTCAGCGAGGCGCGCCGCGACGTCTTGAGCTTATTTGAGCAAATGGGCATCTCGGCCGTGATGGTCTCCGAGACCGACACCAAGCTGGGATCGGTGGAGACCTGGAGTCACGCCAAGCGCTGCGCCGAGCTGTTCCGCCAGCACCGGGAACGCATTGACGGGGTGTTGGTGACTTTGCCCAACTTCGGCGATGAGAAGGGCGTCGCCGATACGCTGAAGCTTTCCGGCCTCAACGTACCCATCCTGGTGCAAGCCTATCCGGATGATCCGGGACAGCTCAGTGTCGAGCGCAGGCGGGATGCCTTCTGCGGCAAGATATCGGTTTGCAACAACCTCAGGCAGTACGGCTTCCCTTACACTCTGACCACGCTGCACACCGACGAGCTTACCAGCCCGACCTTCCGCCAGGACTTGAGCCAATTCCTGGCCGTCTGCCGGGTGGTGCGCGGCCTCCGCCGGGCCCGCATCGGTGCGGTGGGCGCCCGCCCCAACGCTTTCAACACCACACGCTACAGCGAGAAACTGCTGGAGTCCGCCGGCATCAGCGTCAACACTTTGGATCTGTCGGAGGCTCTCGGAGATGCCGGGCGAATTGCCGACGATGATCCGCGCGTGCGCGCCAAACTGGATGAGATCCGCGCCTACGCCGACGCCTCCGCCGCTCCGGTCCTAGCGCTGGCGCGCATGGCGAAGCTGGCCGTAGTGCTGGAGGACTGGATGGCGGAGTACGACTTACAGGCCACTGCGCTTCAGTGCTGGAGCTCGCTGCAAAGGAATTACGGCGTCAACTGCTGCACCATCATGAGCATGATGAGCGAGAAGCTGATGCCCAGCGCCTGTGAGGTGGACGTGCCCGGCGCCTTGGCCATGTACGCGCTGCAACTGGCTTCCGGCCGGCCCAGCGCCCTGGTGGACTGGAACAACAACTACGGCAAGGATCCCGACAAGTGCGTCCTATTCCATTGCGGCAACTGGGCCAAAACTTACCTGCCGGGCGCTCAAATCGGCACGGCGCCTATACTGGGCACCACTTTGGGTGAGCAGAACACCTACGGCGCGCTCGCCGGCCGGACTCCGGCCGGACCGGTGACCTTCGCCCGGATCACCACCGATGACCGAAGAGGCTTTATCCGCAGCTACGTGGGCGAGGGACGGCTCACCGAGGATCCCCTGGAGACCTTCGGCAGCCGTGCGGTCGTCGAAGTGCCCGGACTGCAACGACTGTTGCGCCACATCTGCAAGCAAGGCTTTGAGCACCACGTGGCCGTGAATCTCTCGCAATGTGCCAGCCCGCTGGCGGAAGCATTCGAGAACTACCTGGGCTGGGACACTTACCTGCACCAGCCCGGTGCGGCCTGAGCGTGGAAGCTTCGCCCCTCCGGCCCTTCAGACGCTCTCCTGCGCATCCGGCCGGCGCGCCGCGCGCTTGCGTTTGCCGCCGGGCGGGCTTTCGGGAGCGCAGACCTCTTGGCGTACGGCGTCCAGCACGCCGTTGATGAAAGGGACCGACTCCTCGCCTGAGAACCTTCGCGCCAGCTCCAGCGCCTCGTTGATCACCACCGCCGCAGGCGCACCCAGTCTGGTCATCTCGAAGACTGCCAGCCGCATCAGATTGCGATCCACCGCCGGCATACGCTCCAGCCGCCAGTTCCGGGCGTGTCGGGCGATGCGGTCATCAATCTCGCCGCGGTACTCCAGCACTCCCCGCACAAGCTGCTCGGCAAAGGGATCCGGCTCGGGCGGCGCGGAGCTGAGCTCAGAGTGCAGAGAGCCGTAAAAGGACGCCAGGGCCTGCTCTACCGGCTGCGGCGTCATATCCAATTGGAAAAGTATTTGAAGGGCGTGCTGGCGCGACTTGCGGCGCGAGGGCATGCGCAGCTCAGGTGCCGGCGCGCAGCCGGCGCATGAGGTTGCCCATCTCGACCGCCGTCATGGCGGCATCGAATCCCTTGTTGCCGGACTTGGCGCCGGCCCGGTCAATGGCCTGTTCCAGCGTGTCGCAAGTCAGCACGCCGAACGAGATGGGCAGGCCCGTTTCCAGCGCGGTCTGCGCCAGACCTTTAGCGGCTTCCGCGGCGATGTATTCGTAGTGCGGGGTGTCGCCCCGGATCACCGCGCTTAAGCAGATGATGGCGTCGCAGCGCTTCTGCAAGGCCAGCTCCCGCGCTACCAGCGGCAGCTCCCAGGAACCCGGCACGCGCACGATGTCGATGGCGTCCGGATCGCAGCCGGTGCGCGCCAAAGCGTCCAGCGCGCCGGCGAGCAGGCGCTCAGTGATGATGCTGTTGAAGCGACTGACGACAATCGCGAACTTCAGGCCCGCTGCGCTTAGCTGGCCTTCGATCACACGTTCGGGCATGTTGCCTTCCTCGCAGACTCAGCCGGGCGCTCTCGGGCGTCGGCGCCGGCGGCTTGTGTCCCTACCGGTAAATGTCAGCCGGACCCGTAACGGGCGGCCGAACAGCATCATCATACCGCGACGCGGGCCGCCTCCAGCAGAATCGCCGGCCGCCGCCTCACGGGTACAAGCCCCGGACTGCGGTGGCCTCCGCCACACGCCCGATCCCAAGCATGTTGGCCGCCAGCCGCATGCTCACCTTGCGCTCCAGGTGCAGGCTCAGCACTTCATGGAAGGCGGCCTTCATGGTGCGTTCCAGCCGCTCCTGGACCTCGTGCAACTCCCACTGCAAGTGCTGTTCGTTCTGCACCCACTCGAAATATGAGACCGTCACGCCTCCGGCGTTGCACAGTATGTCCGGGATAACGAAGACGCCCTTGCCTTCGAGGATCGCGTCCGCCTCCCGCGTCAACGGGCCGTTGGCAGCCTCCGCAATCACCTTGGCGCGGACCTCGGCGGCATTATCACCGTTGATGGCGTTCTCCAGCGCAGCCGGGATCAGCACGTCGCACTCCAGCGCCAGCAATTCTTCGGCCGAAATAGGTTCGGAACCGGGGAATCCCACCACGCTGCCGGTGCGTTCTTTATGGAGCATCAGCTTGGGAATATCCAGACCCGTCTTGTTGTAAACCCCGCCGCGCGAGTCGTTCACCGCAATGACCAGGCTCTGATGAGAGTCCAGCAAGAGCGCCGCCACCGAACCGGCGTTGCCGAAGCCTTGCACCACCACCTTCGCGCCCTTCATGCGCAGGCGCAAGTGTTCGAAGGCGCACTCCAGCGTGTGGAACACCCCCCGGCCGGTGGCCTCGTCGCGTCCGCGCGACCCTCCGGCGCTCAACGGCTTGCCCGTGACCACGCCCGGCACCGGATAGCCCTCGCGCTTCATCATGCTGTAGGTGTCCATGATCCAGGCCATCACCTGCGGGTTAGTGTAGACGTCGGGCGCCGGAATGTCCTGTTGCGGTCCGATCAGCGGCAGGATCGAGGCCGCATAGCGCCGGGTGAGCCGTTCCAGCTCTCCTGTCGAGAGGTCCTTCGGATTGCACGTCACGCCGCCTTTGCCGCCGCCGAAGGGGATGTTCACCACCGCGCACTTCCAGGTCATCCACATCGCCAGGGCCTGGACCTCTTCCAGCGTCACCCCCGGATGGTACCGGATGCCGCCTTTGGCAGGACCGCGTACTGTGCTGTGCTGCACCCGGTAGCCTTGAAATCTGTGTACTTCGCCGTTGTCCATGCGCACAGGCAGGTTCACAGTCAGCACCCTTTCCGGGTACTTGATCATCGCCCGAACGTCCTGACTCAACTCCAGGGCGTCCGCAGCCGCTTCGAAATTCTCCAGTGCCACCTGGTAGGCGCTCTTCTTGTGTTCTACGCTACTCGACATGCTCGTTACAGTTCGTTTTCGGATAACAGGGTCTAATCTGCTAAGTTTACCTCGGCGAGCCGGCGCGCCGCGCGCCTTCAGCCGATCAGGCGCAGCCAAACCTTGTGCAGGGCCATAAGCTCACGCCCGCCGATGACCAAGGGCTTCATCTCCAGGGTCGCCGGGCCGGCCTCCAGCTCCAGCACGCCGGCACGGAACGGGCTCAACACCATTCGCCCGGCAGTGGGCTGGACTGTGGCCTCCAGACGCGCGCGGCCCGCTGTGATCTGGTAGCGCGAGCCGGCGTCTTGAGGGGCGCAGCCGTACTCCAGGGTAACCTCGTACCGGCCCGCCTCCATCACCTCGATGTGCCAGCGCACGGAGTCGCCGACTTCCGACCAGTCTTCGATCGTGTCGCGATTGTAATGCCGGTAAGTGGGCCGCACCTTCTTGCCCACCGGCTCGCCCCAAGTCAGATCGAGCTCCACCGGATTCTCATCTTTGCGCCCCACCTCGATCGGCACGCGGCGATAGATTTGTCCCGCGGTCACTTCCTTGAAAAAGCGCTCAAACTGGCCCCGAAGCTCCCGCACCACGTCGCCGTGCGCAGCCGCCAGGTCATGCTCTTCGCCGGGATCGTTGTTCAAATCGAACAGCTCCCCGGTAGAGATCAGCTTGTAGCCTCGGGGGTCGTGCACCGCCCAGTTCGGACGGAACGCCTTCCGTTCATCAGCAGGCGCCTCGTTCGGGTCGGCGGGCGGATCAAGCAGCGGCCGCACTCGGTTCCACTGATGGAACAAGTGCGTATGCGGGCTGGGACCGCCCCCCTTGCGGATCAGACTCAACAGGCTGCGCCCGTCCTGGATGCGGACCTTTGGCGGGGCTACGCCGATCAGCTCGCACAGGGTCGGAAAGACGTCTATGTGCTGGGCCATGGCGCCGAGAACCGCGCCCGCCGGGAAGCGTCCCGGCCAGCGAATGAAGAACGGCACGCGGATGCCGCCTTCGTAGACTGAGCCCTTGTTGCCACGCAGCCCGCACTTGTAATACGTGCTCACGCCACCGTTGTCGCCCATGAAAATGACCACCGTGTTCTCGGCCAGCTTCAGCCGCTCGAGCGTCCCCAGCAGCCGGCCGAGGTTCTCATCCAGGGCGGTCAGCATCCCGTAGATCCGCGCCTGTTGAAGCGGCAGGCCTTTCTTCAGGTAACGGGCGATGTACGGATCCGGCACCAGATACGGAGAGTGGCAGGCGTTGTAAGCCAGATAAAGGAAAAACGGATTTTTCTGGTTTTGTTCAATGAAGGAAATCGCCTGATCGGTCAGCACGTCGGTGACATAACCGGTCGTCACCACCGGGCGTTTGTTATGCCAGAGCTCGTCGGAGTCGTCGTAACGGTTGATGAAGCCGTACTGCCAAAAGCCGAAGAACTCCTCGAAGCCTCGCTCGTTGGGGTGATATCGCATGTAGCGGCCCAGATGCCACTTGCCGATGCAAGCGGTGCGGTAGCCCTGGCTTTGAAACACCTGGCCGAGCGTGACTTCCTGAAAATGCAGCGTGTCGCGGCCCTTGTAGGTGTCAATGGCGCCCGTGCGCTGGTAGTGCCGGCCGGTCATTAACGCGGCGCGCGTGGGGGTGCAGACCGGCGAACAGTAAAAGCGGCTGAAGCGCACTCCTTCGCGCGCAAGGCGGTCCATCACCGGCGTTTCGATGTGCGGGTTGCCGTGCACGCCCACGTCGAACCACCCCTGATCGTCGGTGATGACGAGCACTACGTTGGGTCGTGATTCGGGCGGGCGCAGCGCCACAGCGGGCGCAGCGCTCATGAACGAACGGCGGGTCATCGCCGCCTCACACGCCGCGGCGCGGGCGCTCCCGCCGCACCCGATCCATGTTTTGCACCGGTTCGCCGTCGCACTCCGCGGCTATGACGGTCACCGGATCATCAGGAGGCGTCTTGGGCAGGCCCGTGAAGCGCACCCGAAATTCGTCCTGCTGAAACTCCACCGGCTTGCCGGTGGCCAGCAACCGCGCCGACTTCACCTTGCACTGAAGTCCCGCCACCACTACCGTATCGCCGGGCCAGAAATGCACGTGCACATACAGGGTGTTCCCCTTGCGCGTGAAGTTGGCGTAATTGGAGCGGTTCACGCGGCAGCGCTCGGCGCCGTAAATGGTCTGCCCGTTGCGCTCCATCCAGCGACCCACGGCGGTGAGGATGCGCACGGACTCCTCGGGTATCGAACCATCCCCGCGCGGCCCGATGTTGAGCAGATAATTGCCGCCGTCACGGGCGCAGGTGATCAGATTGCGCACGCAGGTCTTGGGCGTCTTCCAGTCGTCATCGGCGGCGTGGTAACCCCAAGAGTTGTTCATGGTCATGCAAGCTTCCCAGGCGCGTCCGGCCTGCTCGGCCTGAATGCGCTGCTCGGGAGTAGAGAAGTCGCCGGGCAGCCGGTTGCGGTTGTTGACGATGATGTCCGGCTGGAGCTTGAAGACCATCTCGTTCATGCGCACGGACTCCCAGCCCTCGGCATCCAGCGGCCAAGCCACGTCGTACCAAAGGATGTCAATCTTGCCGTAGTTGGTCATCAGTTCGCGGACCTGGCCGTGTATGTACTCGACGAAGCGCTTGCGGGCCGCTTCATCCTGGGCGCAGCGCGCCCCATCGGGATGGTGCCAGTCCATCAGCGAATAGTAGAAGCCGACGCGCAGGCCTTCGGCCCGCGCCGCCTCCACGTACTCCGCCACCAAGTCGCGACCCGGGCCTTGTTTGGGCGCGCAGTAACTGGTGAGCTTGGAGTCAAACAGGCAGAAGCCCTCGTGATGCTTGGTGGTCATCACCATGTACTTCTGGCCGGCGCGGCGCGCCAGCCGGGCCCATTCGCGAGCGGCATTGGGTTTGGGCTTGAACTGTCTGGCGAGCTGTTCATACTCTTGCACCGGGATGCCTTCGTTCTCCATCACCCACTCGTGGCGCCCGAGCAGGCTGTAAAGCCCCCAGTGAATGAACATGCCGAAGCGAGCTTCGTGCCACCATTTCATGCGGCGCTCGCGATCGGCGTCGCCCGGCAGGGGAGCGGAACTGAGAGCGGCCGCAGCCGGCGCGGCCCCCAACATCTGAACGTACCGGCGTCGGGAAATCGCAGGATGATACATAGCGTCCTCCGGAAACACAGTCAAATCTACACCAATTCGCAAGGGCGTGGGGGGCGCCGGCTTTGCCTCCCGGCTTGACGCCGGGTCGTATCCCGACTTATCGTCGTTCTGTCATGTTATTAACCCGACGTTCAATGCTCGGCACTCTGCCGATCCTCGCTCGGGCTTCGCAACCCGGCGGGGCCTTTCCGCAGCGCCAACCGGAACGCGCGCTGCTCATGCAACCGCCGGAGGGCGCGGAGGTCGCAATCAATCCGCCGGGTTTCGCCTGGTGGCGGGCGCCCGGCGCAGCCGGCTACCGGCTGCTTGTTCGCGACGCCGCAGGCAAGAGCGCGTATGAAAGCCCCCTTCTCCGGGATCCTGTTCACCTGCCCACGCGCACTCTGCCGCCCGGTGAGTACCTATGGGACGTCGAGGCCCTCGGCCCCGCGGGCGGCCTGCTGGGCCGCCGCGGCTGGTGGCGCTTCCGCGTCGCTAAAGGCCTGCCGGAGCTTGCCTGGGAAGATCCGCAACGCATCCTGGCGCGCGTCCCCGACCATCACCCTCGCTATGTCTTTGCAGGCGATCAGTTGGCGCGCGTTCGCGCTACTTTGAAGACCACCCGGCGCGAGGCGTGGGAGGCCGTCCGGCGCGCCGCCGACCGGGCGCTGAAGGTTTCTCTGCCCAAGCCGCCTGAATATCACACCTTTGCCGACAAGATTCGCCAGAGAATGGGCTACACCGTCTACTTCCGCGAGTTTCGCCACGCAATTGACGGCGCCATGAGCACGCTTTCTCTGGCTTACCTGCTTAGCGGTGAGGAACGCTACGGCCTGGCCGCCAAGCGCATTTTGCTGGAAGTGGAACGCTGGGGCATCGAAGGGCCCATGTCGTTGCTTTCCGAGTTCGGCGATGAGCCGGGCCTTTCCATGGCCCGCCATGGCCAGCGGGCTTACGACTGGCTCTACGAGCTGTTCGACGCCGGCGAACGCGAACGGGTGCGCCGGATGACCGCCGACCGCGCCCGCCAGATTCTCCGCCGCCTGCGCCGCGCCGATTACCTGGCCACACCCGCGGAGAGCCACAACGGCCGGCTCATCGCTTATCTGAGCGAATACGCCGTGGTGCTGAAAGGCGAGGCGGAGGATGCCGTCGAGTGGCTCGATTACTCACTGCGCGCGCTCATGACCTTCTATCCCCACTGGGGCGATTCCGACGGCGGCTGGGCCGAGGGCGTCAGTTACGCGCTGAGTTACAACACGCTGTACCTGCCGGCTATCGAAGCGCTGCGCGCCGCCGCAGGCCTGGACCTTTACCGCCGGCCGTTCTTCAATAACGTGCGCCGGTTCTTCCTTTACTGCACCTCGCCGGTCGGCGAGCTGCGGCCTTTCGGGGACGGCGCCGACCGGCCTGCTTCCGGCCCCGCAGGCGCGGTCCTCATGGCCCATCACGGGCGGCGCCTCAAAGATCCGGCTTGCGTCTGGTGGGCGCGGCAAGCCGGCGGTATCAAAGAAGGCGTTTCCGATCCGCTGGTCGCAGTGCTCACTGAGGACGACGTCCCGCCGCGCCCGCCCACGGACTTGCCTTCGGCCGCCGTCTTCCGCGGCATCGGCTGGGCGGGGCTGCACAGCGCGCTCGACAAGCCGGAACAAGATACGTTCCTCTTGTTTAAATCAAGTCCTTACGGAAGCGTCAGCCACAGCCACGCCGACCAGAACTCTTTCGCCGTCTTGAAGGGCGGCCGCGCCCTGGCCGTTCCTTCCGGCTATTACGGGCCGGCCTACGGCATGCCGCACCATGCGGAGTGGACCCGCCAGACCAAGGCCAACAACTGCATTCTGGTGAACGGCGAAGGCCAGGTCGTGCGCAGCGCCCAGGCCTGCGGGCGCATCACCGCTTTCCGCCACCAACGGGCCCTCACCTACCTGTGCGGCGACGCCGCCGAAGCTTACGGCGGCCGGCTCAACCGATTCCTGCGTCACGTGCTGTTCCTGCGACCGGGTGTGTTCCTCATCCTGGACGAGCTGGAGGCTCCCGCGCCGGCCCACTACCAGTGGTTGCTGCACGCGCTTGAAAGAATGGACCACGACGAAAGTAAGGGTACGGTGATCTCACGGCGCGACGGCGCGTCGCTCACGGTTCGGCTAGCCTGTCCGCTGGGTCTGACCTTCACCCAGACCGATCAGTTCGACACGCCTTACAACGCCGGCAATCCGCCCGAGTATCATGAGGAGCGCGCCAACCAGTGGCATTTCCGCGCCGCCAGTCGCAAATCGGCCACTCAGACCCGCATCGGCGCCCTAATGGTCGTGCGCGACCGCAGCGAGGCTTTCCGGACCGACTGGCGCGAGCGCCAGGGATGGCTCGGCGTCACCCTTGAGGCCGCTGGGGTCTCCGGCGAGGCTTGGCTCCAATTGACGCCGGGCGCCCCCGGGCCTGCCGGGTTCACAGTTGCGGTCAGCGCCGGAGGCGCACTGATTGCCGCCCGCTGCGGCGGTGAGACCCTGATCGTTTCCTGAGGACCGACTTGCGCGGCGGGCGGGGTCGGGGGCATCATGGATGGCCATGCAGGACTTGAAGACCACGCGCCGGAGCTTTTTGGCCTCTCCCGCTCTGTTCACTGCCGGGCCGCGCGCCGCAGTCACTGAGCGGCCGAACATCCTCTGGCTGAGTTGCGAGGACTTGAGCCCGGATTTGGGCTGCTACGGCGACACCTATGCCCACACCCCGAACCTGGACCGCCTGGCGCGCGAGGGAGCGCTCTACCGCAACGCCTTCTCAACTTATCCGGTTTGCGCCCCCAGCCGTTCCTCGATCATCACGGCGATGTGGCCGGCCTCCATCGGCACTCACCACATGCGCTCGCAGGGCGTGCCCCCGCCTCAGGTGAAGTGTTTCACCGAGTATTTGCGTGCGGCGGGCTATTACTGCACCAACAACGTCAAGACGGACTACAACTTTCCCGCGCCCCTTACCGCCTGGGATGAGTGCTCTAACCGCGCGCATTACCACCACCGCCCCAAAGGCCAGCCCTTTTTTGCGGTCTTCAACAACACCGTCACGCACGAAAGCCAGATCCGAGCCGAACCCGCGGTCTTCGCCAAGCAGACCGCACGCCTGAAGCCCGAAGAGCGTCACGACCTCGCGCGAGCGGTCCTGCCGCCTTATTATCCCGACACCCCGGTGGTCCGGCGCGACTGGGCCAATTATTACGACCTGATCACGGCTCTGGATTACTGGATCGGCGACTGGCTCAAGCGATTGGAGGAAGAAGGACTGGCCGAAAACACCGTGGTGTTTTTCTGGGGCGATCACGGCCGCGGCCTGCCGCGCGCCAAGCGCTGGCCTTACGACTCAGGCACACGCGTGCCGCTGCTGGTCCGCTGGCCGGGCATCATCAAGCCCGGCACGGTGCGCGAGGAACTGGTCAGTCTGATGGATCTCGGCCCCACGGTCCTCTCCATCGCCGGCGTGAAGATTCCTTCCTGGATGCAGGGCCGGGCCTTCCTCGGCGAGCAGGCCGCGCCGCCGCGCGAGTATGTCTTCAACGCGCGCGATCGCATGGACGAGGCCTACGACATGATGCGCGCAGTGCGCGATCGCCGTTATCGCTACATCCGCAATTTCCAGGCCTGCAAGCCTTACGCCCAGTACATTGACTACATGGAGCAGATGCCCACCATGCGCGAGATGCGCCGGCTCAACAAAGACGGCAAGCTTGTGGGACCGCAGCGCAACTTCTTCCTTCCCGAAAAGCCGCCCGAAGAACTCTACGATACCCTTGAAGACCCGCACGAAGTCAACAATCTGGCCGCCTCGCCGGCTCATCGCGAAATCCTGGAGCGCATGCGGCGGGTGCTCGATCAGTTCATGAAGGATAGCGGCGATCTAGGCCTGATCCCCGAGCCTGAGCTCCAGCAGCGCATGCGACCCGGCGGCGTCTGGCAAACCACCGCCGCTCCGCGCATCGAGCCTGCCGGCGGGCGATTCCAAGGCCCCGTCCAGGTGCGCCTGAGCTGTCCCACCGAAGGCGCCTCCATCGCCTGGACCACCGAGCTGGGCGACGCCGCGCCCTGGAAGCTGTATGCCGGCCCGGTGACGCTGGACCGCAGCGCACGCCTGCGCGCCAAGGCTTGCCGACTGGGATGGCATGACAGTGCGGAAGTGCAAGCCGACTTCCACGTCGGCCCCTGATGCTCTCCGGGCTCTATACTCTCAGCATGATGTCGCGGCTGTTCGTTACTCTCCTGCTCATCGCGCCGGTTGCGTTCCCGCAAACCCGCAAGAGCATCTTCGTGATTACCGACGCCGAGGGCGTCGCCGGCATCTGCCGCCAGGATCAGGCGGAGCCGCGCGAAGCCGAACTGCGCCAGTTGCTGACGGGCGAAATCAACGCCGCGGTTCAGGGCCTTCTGGACGGCGGCGCAGACGAGGTGGTCGTCTGGGACGGTCACGACGGCAGCCAAACGCTGACGGCGCTGACTATTCACCCGCGCGCCAAACTGATCATCGGCAGCCTGGGCGTCACGATGCTGATGGAGCGCGGCTGGGCCGGCCTGGCCTTCCTGGGCCAGCACAGCATGGCCAACACGCGCGGCGGCATCATGGCGCACAGCTACAGCTCGCTAGGAATACAGAACCTGAAGATGAACGGCAAGCCGGTGGGAGAAATTGAGACGCGCGTAGCGCTGGCCGGCTGGTTCGGCGTTCCCGTGATTCTGCTTACCGGAGACGACGCGGCGGTAAAAGAGTTGCGGGACATCGTGCCGGATGCCGAGTTGATCTCCGTCAAGGAAGGTCTCGGCCGCTACTCCTGCATTACGCTGTCTGCACAGGCGGCCCAGGAGGCTATTCGCGCGGCGGCGCGGCGCGCCATGGCGAAGATAGGCAACATCCGCCCGTACAAGATCGAAGGGCCGGTGACCATCGAGGTGGAGTACACAACGCGCAATTCCCTGCCCATTGACGCAGCCCTGCGCGTCGGCGCCGAGGTCGTGGACGATCGCACGATCCGTTATCGGGGCCGGGATTTTCTGGAAGCCTGGACGCGTTACTCGGTGCGCTGAATGAGCCCGCGCCGGCGGGCGAGCGCGACACCGAACGCAAGCAAGCCCATAGCCATCAGAGCCAAACTTCCGGGCTCGGGAGTGTGGGCGGCGGGCGGATCCAAATCCAGGGGCAGCTCAAGCGGCCCCGCCAAGTCGGGACCCGATGAGTCAGGCAGCGGCGGCAAATAGCTGGACCCGCCGGTAAAGGGCAACTCCGGCGGCGGTATGAACTGCAAAGGCGGAAGCGGCAACTCGGGAATGAGCCACGGATCCGGCGGCAAGTAAGAGGGCAGCGGAATTGGCGCCGGGGGGTTGCGGAAGCAGAAACCCGGTACTTCGGAGCCATCCGGCAGGGGCAGGCACTGGATGGGCGTGGCAGCGGCCACAACTGCAAAACCGAGCCACAACCCTGCGGCAAGCAACACGATAGACTTTGGCACGGTGGTCCTCACGAGCAGCCAGCTCAGCGACTGGGCTCGTAATAATTCTGACAGAAGCGCGGCCGCCGGTAAACCCGATTTGTCGGCGATAAGTCCCCTAGTACGGAACTAGGGGTCCTAGATCATCCGTCATAGCCGGCGCCGCCCCGCCTCAAATCGTAAACACCGCTCCCGCGTCCGCGCTGCTGACGTGCTGGAGATAGCGCGCCAGCCAGCCTCGCTGAACTTTCGGCTGGAATGCCGGCAGAGCGGCCAGCCGCCGCTGGATTTCCGCATCGCTAACCTTCAGCTCCAAACGCCGGGCGCGGGCGTCGATCCGGATGCGATCCCCCTGCTGGATCGCGGCAATCGGGCCGCCGGCGGCCGCTTCCGGCGAGACGTGCCCCACGCAAAGCCCGCGGGTGCCGCCGGAAAAACGCCCATCGGTGATCAACGCCGCGCGAATGCCGGCCCCCGCGATGGCCGCCGTGGGGGAAAGCATCTCCTGCATGCCCGGGCCGCCCCGCGGTCCTTCGTAGCGAATGACCACCACGTCGCCGTCCTGCACCTCTCCGGCCAGGATCCCCGCCAGCGCCGCCTCCTGCGACTCGTAAACCCGCGCCGGCCCTTCGAACTCCATCATTGCAGGATCCACGCCCGCGACTTTGACTACTGCGCCGCGCGGCGCCAGGTTGCCGAACAAGATGGCCAGGCCTCCGGTCGGCGAGAAAGGACGCTCACTGCGACGGATTACGTCGCCGTCGGCCTCAGGCGCGCTTTCCAGTGCATCGCTCAACCGGCCGGCCACCGTCGGCACGTCGGGCTTGAACAGCACGCCCGGCCAGCGCGCCACCTCCTTAAGAATGGCGGGAACGCCGCCCGCGCGGTGCACGTCCTCGATGTGCACCTCAGGGCGGCTCGGGGAAACCTTGCACAGCGTCGGCGTCGAATCGGAGATCTGGTTCAGCCGCGCCAGATCGAATCCGATGCCCGCCGAGTGGGCCAGCGCCAGGGCGTGCAGGATGGTGTTGGTTGAGCCGCCCATGGCCATGTCCAGGACGAAGGCGTTGACGAGCGCCTGCTCGCTGACGATGTCCAGCGGGCGGATATTCTGCTCCAGGCAATGCTTCAAGGCGCGAGCCGAACGCCGCGCGTGCTGGATGCGTTCCGGGTTTAGCTCCGTGGTTCCGTCAGGTCTCCAGCGTTCCGCCGGAATGGTGCCGTTGCCCGGCAACGCCAGGCCCAGGGCTTCGCCCAGACAGTTCATGGAATTCGCGGTGAACATCCCTGCGCAACTGCCGCAACCCGGGCAGGCGCGCTCGGCCAGCGCGCGCAACTCGCCCTCGCTAATCTTGCCCGCGGCCTGGCGCCCGACGCCTTCAAACACCGTGATCAGATCGGCGCCTCCGGGGCCCGCCAGCATCGGGCCGCCGCTGACGTAAACGGCCGGAATGTTGATGCGGACCATGGCGTTGTACATGGCAGGGACGATCTTGTCGCAGTTGGCCACGCCGATCCAGGCATCGCAAGGGTGCGCCCCGATAATGGATTCGATCTGGTCGGTGATCAGCTCGCGCGAGGGCAGCGAGTATTTCATGCCGAAATGCCCCATGGCGATGCCGTCGCAAATGGCCGCGCCCACGTTGGCGTACCAGACGTTGAAACCCAGCGCCGTAAGTTCCTCGCGCAGGACGGCGCCGAGCTTGTCCAGATGGGCGTGACCGGGAATCTGATTGGTGTAAGAGTTGATGATCGTGACGAAGGGCTTCTTCAAATCCTCCAAAGAGCTGATTACGCCTTCGGCCTTCATCAGCGCTGCGGCCGGCAGCATGTGCCGGTCCTCAGTGAATATGCGGCTTCCGCGCCGCCGGACGTTCTCGATGCCGGGATTCATTCCCGCTATTTTCGCACGCGCCGCAATCGTTTATACTGCCGGTCGTATGCGCACCTTACTGATGGTTGTGTTTTTCGCCTCCGCCCTGGCCGCCCAACAGGGCTTCTATCAGTTTGCAGTGGACCAGGATCGGCTGAGCGGCGCACCTGATTTCAGTTGGCTCAACCAGCCCCTGACGCCCGCCGATCGCCTGTTTGTCTGCGGCCCGCACTTCTGCCGGGTGGGCAAGGATCTCAAGCCCGGCACCGCCGACGATCAACCGGTGCGGCTGTTCGGCACCAACGCGGTCTTCAGCGGAGCGTTCCCCGAAGAGGCCGACGCCGTGCGCATCGCCCGCCGCCTGCGCCGGCTGGGAGTGAACTTGGTCCGGTTACACCACATGGACACATCGCCTGACCGCGATCCCAAGGATGCCCGCAGCATCCTCACCACCGATCCGTATCCCACCCTCAACCCTGTCGCCCTGGCCCGACTGCGGCGATTTCTCGACGCCCTGGCCGCTGAGGGCATCTACGTGAACGTGAATCTTCACGTAGGCTACGAATTCCGCCCGGCGGTGGACCAAGTGCCGGAGTTGCCCGGCTCGCCGCGCCTGCCCACCCAAAGCAAGCCCTTGCATGTGTTTTACCCGCGCATGGTCGAGCTTCAGCTTGACTTCACACGCAAGCTGCTGGAGGCCTTGAAGCTTAAGGGGGACCCAGTGCTGGCGATGGTCGAGATAAACAACGAAAGTTCGCTGGCGGACGCTTTCCAGCGCGGGCTTTTGCAACGCACTGTGCTCGGGCAGTATAAGGCGGAACTCGAGCGGCAGTGGAACGGATTCTTAGTCGCGAAACACAAGACCACCGCCGGGCTGCGGAGCGTCTGGGGTGAGCTCCCGGAGGGTCAGTCTTTGGAATCCCGCAACGTCGGCCTGCCCGCCGGCGCGGCCGCGCCGGCGGTGCTGGATGATTTCCTGATGTTTCTGGCGGAGCGCGATGCCGAGTATCTGCGCCGGATGCGCGAGGCGGTGCACCAGGCGACCGATCGCCTGGTGCCGGTCACCGGCACCCAGATTGGCTTCGGGGGCGGCCTGCTGCACTACGATTCCCACTCCGCCATGGATTACAACGACAATCACTTCTACATTGACCACTACAACTTTCCCAACTTGCGCTGGGACGCGCGCGACTGGCGCATTCGCGACAGCTCTTCGGTGGGCAGCGGTCTGGCGGCGTTTCTGAACATGGCCGCTGCCCGCCAAGCCGGCAAGCCTTACACCGTCAGCGAGTTCAACCAGCCCTGGCCCAATCGCCAGGCTGCGGAGATCGTCCCTACCCTGGCGGCGTTTGCCGCCCTCCAAGACTGGGACGGTCTGATGCAGTTCGCCTGGTCCCACAACCGCAACTGGGACAGCAAGGTTCCCAGCGGATTTGATTTGAACGCCGACTGGACCAAGTACGTGGCCTTCGGGCAAGCGGCTCTGCTATTCCGCACGGCTATGGTGCGCCGGGCGCGCAGCGCCTTGGAGCTGCCGGTTTCGCGCGAGTTGCGCTTGATGGCGGCGCGCGAGCGCCGGCTGGGCGCGGTGGCCACGGCTTTGCAACAAGCGGCGGGTTACGATCCCGCCATGGCGCTGGTGCATGGGGTTGGCGTGCGGGTGAGCGAGGGCGCCGTCTTTCCACGCTTCGGCCCGATAAGTCTTCCCTATAGCGCCGACACCGGCGAGCTGCTTTACGATCCGGAGGCTAAACTGTTCCTGATCCAAGCGCCGATGGTTGCGGGCGTCTTCGGATACTTGGGAGCGCGCCAAGTTCGGGCGGGCGCCATCGAAGTGGAGCTGGCGTCCTCGGCCCGCGGCTTTGCGGCCGTCTTGGTCACTGCGCTGGATAAGCGCCCGCTGGAGGAATCTCGTCGCTTGCTGATCACCACGCCGGGCGCGACTTTCGGCACGCAGCCCGGAACGGATCCGTCGCGGATGCAGCGGCTGATTCCTTACGGCGAGAGCCGCGATTGGTTCACCATCGAGCCCGAGCCCGGATCCAACCGTCCCAGCGGGCCACGCAGCGCGGGAGTCGAACCGATCTTCATGGAACGCGTGGAAAGCTTCCTCACGCTGCGCACCAAAGGCAAGCGGCTGTCGGTTTATCCGCTGGATGGGACCGGGGCGCGGCTGGCCGCACTGCCCGAAAGCTCCGTGGCCCGCTTCGAGGGCGGCTTCCGCGTGCACCTTCAGGCCGAAGGGCAGAGCCTGGCCCCGTGGTATGAGGTCGTAATTGACTAGCGACGCCTAAATCGCCGTGATCAAGCCCGCCAGCAGCGCCGCGCGCTCAGGCAGGCGATCCACCAGAACCGATTCCTGCGGGGCGTGCGCACCTTCGCCCACCGCGCCCAAGCCGTCCAAGGTCGGCACGCCCAGCGCGGCCGTGAAATTGCCGTCCGAGCCGCCGCCGCTCGCGGATTCCTTAAGCTCCAGCCCGATCTGTCGGCCAAGCTCGCGCGCCAGCCGAAACAGCTTGACGCCGCCCGCTGAGCGTTCCATCGGCGGGCGATTCAAGCCACCCTCAACCTCGATGCGGCACCGCTCGTCACGGGGGTGCAATGCGCGGAGCTTTGCGTCCAGTTCTTCGGCGTCCGTCAGCCGCGGCACGCGCACGTCAATTTCAGCCGAGGCCTCCTCCGGTATCACATTGGACCGCTCGCCGGCGCGGATCACGTTGGGACTGACCGTTACGCCGCGGCTGAGCCGCGTGAAGCGGGCGACCCGCTGGATCTGGCGGGCCAGTTCAAGGGCCGCGTTGGCTCCGGCGGTGAAATCCACGCCGGCGTGCGCCGCGCGTCCCCGCACTCGCAGCGTGTAAACGCCGACGCCCTTGCGCGCCGTCTTGAGTTTACCCTCCAGCCCGGTGCCGGGCTCCAGCACCAGCACCGCCGCGCTAGTTCGCGCCTCGCGCTCGATCAGCGCCCGGGAGGAGGGGCTGCCGATTTCCTCGTCTGAGTTGAGCAGCAGCACCAGGCGGCGGCGCACCGGACGATCCAGTTCCCGCAAAAGCGCGACGGCCTCGATCGCCAGCGCGATGCCGGCTTTCATATCGAGCACGCCCGGTCCCCACAGCCGGCCGTTATGCTCACGGAAGGGCATCCGGCTCAGCGTGCCCACCGGCCACACGGTATCGGAGTGGCCGAGCAGCAGCAGGCGGCCGTCATCCTTCCTGCCCGGCAGCAGAAACTCGCAGCGCAGGTGGGGGCCGAAACTTCCGCCGGGAAAAAGACGGCAGCGGGCCAGTTGGCCCACCTTGGCCTCCACCAGCTCGGTGAAGCGTTTGATCGCGCGCGCGTCATCGCTCGGCGACTCACATGCCACCAGCTCAGCAATGAGGCTTACGATGTGCCGGCGTCTGGCGCGCGCCCGCTCGATGAGTGCCTGCATCGGCTGCTATAATAGCCGGAACGCATGCTGGATATCCAAGCCATCCGCGAGATCCTGCCCCACCGCTATCCGATGCTGCTGGTGGATCGTGTCGTCGAGCTGGAGGCGGACCGCATAGTGGGAATCAAGAACGTCACCGCCAACGAGCCGTTTTTCGCCGGCCACTTCCCGGATTTTCCGGTCATGCCCGGCGTTCTGATTGTCGAGGCCATGGCGCAAGTGGCGGGCGTGCTGGTGCTCCAGAATATCCCGGACCGGCACAACAAGCTGGTGCTGCTGGCCTCTATCGAGCAGGCTAAGTTCCGCCGGCCGGTTCTTCCCGGCGACCAACTCCGCATCGAGATGAAAGTTGCGCGCCGCAAAGCTACGGTCGCGAAGATGTACGGGACGGCCAGCGTGGACGGACACGTGGTGGCCGAGGCCGAAGTGATGTGCAAGCTGGCCGAGAAGCAGCCGGCGCCGGTCGAAGAATCCGAACCTGTGACTCCCGGGGCGCCCTGACGCGCCATGCCTGTGCATCCGACCGCTCTCGTGGATCCCCAGGCGCGAGTCGCCGAGAGCGCGGAAATCGGCCCGTACTCGATCATAGGCCCGGAGGTCGAAATCGGCGCGCGCACCCGGCTGATGGCCCACGTTTACATCGAGGGCCCCACCTGGATAGGCGAAGACAACGTCTTCTTCCCGTATTCAACGGTGGGCGTCGCCTCGCAGGATTTGAAATACCGCGGCGAGCGCGCCCAGACGCGCATCGGCCATCGCAACCGCATCCGGGAATTCGTCACCATTCACCGCGGCACCGAGGGCGGCGGGCTTCTGACCTCGATAGGCGACGACAACCTGTTGATGGCGTACGTCCACATCGCGCATGATGTGCGTGTGGGCGATCATGTGGTGCTGGCCAACGGGGTTACCGTGGGCGGTCACGTGGTCATCGGGGATTGGGCGGTGATCGGCGCCTTTACGGGACTGCACCAGTTCTGCCGTGTCGGCCGTCACGCCATGATCGGCGGCTACAGCGTCGTCACCCAGGACGTGCTGCCCTATTCGATGACCGTCGGCGAGCGCGGGGTCAAGGTGTACGGCGCCAACCGCACCGGGCTCGAGCGGCGCAGCTTCCCGGCCGAAACCATAGAGGCTTTGCAGAGGGCCCTTCGCCTGCTGACGCGTTCGGGCCTGAACACCTCGCAAGCCGTCGAACGCATCCGCCGGGAAGTGCCGCCCTGCCCCGAGGTCGAGGAGTTGTTGGAGTTCATCGCCGCATCCCAGCGCGGCGTGATCAAGTGAGGGCGCTGTGCCGGCGTCGAAATACGGCCTGATTGCAGGCAACGGCCGTTTCCCAATCCTGGCGCTGGAAGAGGCGCGCAAACTGGGTCACCAGGTGGTGGCGATCGGCATCCGCGAAGAGGCGGCTCAGGAAATCGAGCCGCTTGCCTGGCGCTGCCACTGGATCTCGCTGGGCCAGCTCGGCCGTCTGATCGAGATCCTCAAGCAGGAGGGGGTCGAGGAAGTGATCCTGGCCGGCCAGATCAAACACGCCAGCATCTTCTCAGGCATCCGGCCTGATTGGCGGCTCGTGAAACTGCTGGCCTCGTTGCCGGAAAAGAACACCGATTCGCTGATCGGCGGCGTAGTCCGCGAACTGGCCGCAGAAGGCATCCGCGTGGCTGACTCGACTGCTCTTCTTAAGCCCTTGCTGGCCGGCGAAGGCGTACTCACGCGCCGTAAGCCGGACCGCGACGAGCTGGCCGACATCCGTTACGGCCGCCGCATCGCCGGAGCCCTGGCGGCGGTGGATGTGGGTCAGAGTGTGGCCGTCGCCGAGCGCGCCTGCGTGGCGGTTGAGGCTATGGAGGGAACCGACGCCATGCTGCGGCGGGCGGCTGCGATCGTAAACGGCCGCCCTCTGCGCCTCGTCAAAGTAGGCCGGCGGCGAAAGCATTTGCTTTTCGACGTGCCGGTGGTGGGACTGAACACCATACCGGTTATGGCGGAGACTCGCACCACGGCGCTGGCGGTGGACGCCGGCCGCACCCTCCTGCTGGATCGCGCGCAGATGATCGAGGCCGCCGACGCCGCCGGAATCGCGATCGTGGGTTATCCGCCGGAGGATTGAGAGACCGGGGGGCCGGTTCGCGCCAGCACCCCGCAAGCTTCCCGGCGCAGCTCTTCGAAGCGCACGGGCTTGGCGACGTAACCGTCCATGCCGGCCGCCAGGCAGCGCTCACGGTCGCCCTTCATGGCGTGCGCAGTCATGGCGACGATCGGAATGTGATTGCCGGTGTTTTGCTCGCGCTGCCGAATGATGCGTGAGGCCTCCAGACCGTCCATCTCGGGCATCTGCACGTCCATCAGGATAAGGTCGAACGTCTGCTGCTCCAATAGCTCAAGGACCTCACGGCCGTTGTTGGCCACCGTAACGCTATGGCCGCACTTTTCGAGCATGCGGACCGCCATCTTCTGATTTATCAGATTGTCTTCGGCCAGCAGGATTCGCAGCGGCGGACAGGGATGCGGCTCGGCGATGGTTTCCGGCGCAGCGGGAGCCTTTGGTTGTGAACCGCGCCGGAATCGCGCCGTGAACTGGAACGTACTGCCCAGGCCCGGTTCGCTTTCAAGCCAGATGTAGCCGCCCAGCATGGCCACCAGCCGCGTGCAGATCGCCAGACCCAGCCCCGTGCCCCCGTAAAGCCGGGTAGTCGAGCCGTCCGCCTGGCGGAATGGCTCAAAGATCGCGGCTTGCTTTTCCCGGGGGATCCCAATACCCGTGTCGGCGACCGAGAACACAAGTTCGATCTCCCCGTCCTGCTCGCCGGCCGAGTCCACGCGCACGCGCACCTCGCCTTCGCTGGTGAACTTCAACGCGTTGCCCGCCAGGTTCAGGATCACCTGTCGCAGGCGCCCGGCGTCGCCGCGCAGCCAGTCCGGTGTTCCCGGAGCGACTTCCCAACTGAACTGGATCCCTTTTTGCTGCGCCCGCAACGCCATAGGCTTCAGCGCCGAATGCAGCAGGTCATGCAAGGAGAAATCAATCCAGTCGGGCTCCAGTCGCCCCGCCTCTATCTTGGAGAAATCCAGCAACTGGTCCAGCAAGCTAAGCAGCGATTCGGCGGAAACCTGCGCCGATACCAGATACTCTCGCTGCTCCGGCGTCAGCTCGGTCGCTAACGCCAGGCTCTGCATGCCCAGAATGCCGTTCATCGGCGTACGGATCTCATGACTGATGTTGGCCAGAAACTCGCTTTTCAAGCGGCTGGCCTCCTCGGCCCGGTGCAGCGCCTCGGCCGTTCGGGTCTTCTCTTGCTCCAGCTCTCGCGTGCGCTCCCGCACCGCCTGTTCCAGCTTTTGCTGCGCAGCCAGCAACCGGCGCAAGCGCCAGCGCCAGAGCACCCAGATGGCCGCCGCCGACAGTCCGACCAGCAGCCCGCGGAACCAAAGCGTCATCCACCAGGGCTGGAGCACTTCAAAGCTGTAGCGCGCCGGCTCGGCGCTCCACCGCCGGAAGGCATTGCGAGCCTCGACCTCGAAGGTGTAGCGACCCGGGGGCAGGCGATCAAACCGGACGCTGCGTGCCCGGCTCCAGGTCCAAGTATCGTCGAGGCCCACCAGGCGATAGCGGAAGCGCACCCGATCCTCGCTCAAGAAGGTCAAGGCCGCAAACCCGAATTCGACAGAGTTCTCGCGATAGCTTAAACGCGGACTGGCTTCCGGCTCCAGGACCCTGCGCTGAGCCGCCGCAGAGGTGATCACTACCGGCGGCGGCAGATCCCGGGCTCCGCCGGCAGCGGGACGGTAGCGCGAGACGCCGCGGCTCGTGCCGATCCATACCGTGCCGTCGGGCTCGGCAAAAAATGCGTCGCCGTTGCAGTCAGGCCAGATCAGACCTTCGCCTACTCCGATGTGACGCCACGACTCTCCGTCGAAAACATCGGCCCCGTTGTCACTGCCGAACCATACCCAGCCCCGACTGTCTACCCCCAAGAAGATCGCCTGGTCCGATTGCAAACCGTCCCGGCGACTGAAATGTGTGACCTCCAGCCTGCCCGGATGAAAACGCACCCGCGAGATCCCGACCGCCTCCCGGTAACCGATCCACACGGAGCCATCCCGAGCTTCGGCCAGATAACCAACGTAGTCGCTCTTTAAACCGTCGCGCGTGGTCCAGCGCTGCCACTGGCCGTGGTGATAGCGCGCCAGCCCGCGCGCCCCCGCAATCCAGACGCCCCCGTCCGCACCGGCCCGTAGAGTGAAAAAGATCTCGTTGTCGTCGGTTCCGGGCGGGAGCTGTCGCTCAAACCGCAGCGCGGCGCCCTGGCCGCGACTACGGAACAGTCCCCGGCGTGTGCCGGCCCAGATCCGGTTCTCGCCGTCCACCGCCAGCGTAAGCACCCGGTCGTCCTGCAAGCCCGACTCCGGCCCATAGCGCATTACCGAACCGCTGCGGGGATCCAAACGGCTAATGCCGCCGGGATCGCTGGCCGCCCACACTATGCCGTCAGACCCGATTTCCAGGGCGCGCACCTTGTTGCCGGCAAGACCCTCCCGTGCCGTCCACAGCCGCCACTTTGCCGCCCCTTTCCGGCGCCAGTTCAACCCGTAATCGGTGGCTACCCACAAACCGCCCCAGGGATCACGGCGCACGGCCCAGATGCTGGAGTTACTCAGCCCGTCCGCCTTCGTCCACGCCACCCACTCGCGGTAGCCGATCCAGCGCGCCAGTCCGCCGCCATACAGGCCGATCCAGATTGAGCCTTCCCGGTCCTGAAGCACGCTTGAAACCGAATCGGCATCCAGCCCGTGCTGCGAGTTGATCAATTGCCATTGCCCGCCGTCCATGCACGCCAGGCCGAGGTCGGTGCTGGCGCACAAGTGACCCTCGCTGTCCAAGGTCAGGCTGGCGAGGATGGTGCTTTCCGGCAGACCTTCGTGCCGGGCCACAAAGCGCGCCTGGCTCGCCGGGCGCATAAGCAAGCGCCGGGAGCTACGGATCCACAAGTTTCCATGAGCGTCGGAGAGAATGGCCTCCCAGCGGTCCTGTGGGACCCCGTCTTCTGGGCCGAAGCGCGTAAACCGGCCTTGCTTGATCTGGTAGAGGCGGTCACCCCAGCCCACCCACAAGGATTGATCCGGGGCTACGTAGACGGCGTAGACCGGGCCCTGGAAACCCTCCGGTGAGGGGTGCGACCGCGCCTGGAACCCGCCGGCGCCGTGCGGGCGGATGACGAACAGCCCGTTGCCTGTCCCCAAGTATACCGATCCGGCACGATCGGAAGCTATCACCGAGCGCCCCAAGATCTCGTAACGGCTTCCCAGCACAATCGCTTGAAACCTCTTGCCGTTCCAGTGTGCCAGCCCGGCACGGGTTCCCACCCAAAGGTTGCCCGCCGCGTCCTCGTGCAGTGATTCTATGCGAGCACTGGGCAGGCCGTCGGGGATACGGAAAGCCTGGAAACGGGCGCCATCGTAACGGAACAAACCGCTCTGCGTGCCGATCCACAGGAAGCCTATGTGGTCCTGAAGCATGCACTGGACGACCAGGTTAGTCAGGCCCTGTTCCTGGCCGTAATGCTTGAAGCTGTAACGCTGGGCCGGAAGGAGGCAGCTCAGATACAGCAAAAGGGCCGCAAGGCGGCCCGCTCGCACCAGCCGGCCCGTCGGTTGGGCGCCTGGCATCGGTCCTTAACCTCCGTATCGGCCATTCTGGCGGGCTTCAATAGCTTCCGCGCCGTGCTACCTTGGCAGAAGCATGCGAAAGGTACGCGTCGCCGTGGTCGGCGCCGGGCAGTTCGGCAAGCATCATCTACGGGTGTTGAGCCAGTGCGAAGGAGCCGAGCTAGTGGCGGTGGTGGACACTGATGCCGACAGGGCAACCGAAGCCGCAAGCCTGTATGGCTGTGCAGCCTTCCAGGACCCGTCGCGGTTGATAGGCTTGGCGGAGGCCGCGGTGATAGCCGTGCCTACGACCCAACACGCCGCAGTCGGCTGTGGTTTGCTGGCGGCTGGGCTGGACCTGTTGGTGGAAAAGCCGATCGCCGCCGACCTGGAATCGGCCGGGCAACTGGTGGATGCCGCCGCTCAGACCGGTCGCATACTGCAAGTCGGGCACCTGGAGCGCTTCAACCCGGCCGTGTTGGCCCTGGAAAAGATCAAGACCCTCCCCCTGTTTTTTGAGATCCACCGCCTCAGCCCGTTCAGCCCGCGCAGCCTGGACGTAGACGTGGTGCTGGACTTGATGATTCACGACATCGAGATCGTACTCAGCCTGGTGGGTCGGATGCCCGAGGAAATCCGCGCGGCGGGCATCTCGATTCTGACCAAGCGCGTGGACATAGCCAATGCGCGTCTGGCCTTCCCCGGGGGGATAATCGCGAACCTGACGGCCAGCCGGGTCTCAACCGAACGCGTGCGCAAGCTGCGGATGTTCCAGCCCCATCAGTACATATCGCTGGATTACACCCGGCAAGAGGCGGCCGTGTTCCAGGTAACGCCCCGCCACGAGATCGCGTATAGCAGGTTGGAGGTCGAGCCAGCCGAACCGCTGCGGCTGGAAATCGAGCACTTCCTGCAATGCGTGCGCACACGCGCGGCGCCGCGCGTAGACGGCAGGCAAGCGTGCCGCGCTTTAGAGGTGGCCCTGGCAGTTCTTGCTAAAATCGAAGAGCATTCCCGCTCGGTGGCTGAGACGCTGGCCGGCATGGAAGCTTCACATGCAAGCCTTAAGTCAGTGCGCCGGCACTGAACCGCTCGAGCTCCGGCTGACACTGGAGTCGTCTTCCGGTTTCCGGCCGCCTCGCCGGCAAGCTTGGGCGGCTTCGGTGCTGCTGCACGTGGCCGGCATCACGGCGCTCATGTTGGCGCCGCCGGCGCAGACTAGATCGCTTCGGGCTCCCAGCATTTTGCTTGGCAAACCGGCCCTTTTGGTCGCCCCTCCGGCCGAATTGACGCAACGGGATCCCAATCGCGGCAAAATTGGGCGGGAGTTTGACCTGGAGAGCCTCTTGCCCAGACAGAGTATCCGCCTGCCTAGGGGCGGCTTCCGGTTGCCTCCAGGACCGACCGAGCGGGCGATCCCCGGCGCCGAGCTGCCTGAGCCTCCTAAGCTTGAAAGCCAGTTGGCCCTGGGCTCACCGGCGCCTTTACCCATTCCCCCGCCTGAAATTCAGCCGGTGGAGAAGCCCAAGCTGGCCTTTGAGAGACCGGGATTGCCGCCGGCTGCGCCTGCAACGGGCCGCATCCCGGCGCCAAGTTCCTCGGTCGGTGAAGCCGTGCGGGCGGCCGCCGGCTCGCGCGGCGGCGGCTTGGTGGTGGGGGACGCGGATCTGGGCTCGGGCGGTGTCGGAGAAGCCCTGAACCTGCCGCCGGCGCCGGGTCGCCAGGGCAGCGCACTGGAGCTGCTCAGCGATCCGATGGGAGTGGACTTCAAACCGTATCTTATCCAGATCCTGGCCATCGTGCGCCGCAATTGGTACGCAGTGATTCCTGAAGTGGCGCGCCTGGGCCGGCCGGGCAAAGTGGTTATCCAGTTTGCGATCGGGCGCGACGGTCAGGTTCCCAAGCTGGTTATCGTCAGCCCGTCCGGCACCGAGGCCTTGGACCGAGCGGCGGTGGCGGGCATCAGCGCCTCGAACCCATTCCCCCCTCTACCGGCGGATTACCGCGGGCTCCAGATACGGGTGCAATTCACATTCCTTTACAACATGCCGAGGTACTGAGAGGATGCCGGGCGGAGAGTTGGACCACCGCTTGGCGACGGCCCTGGCCTGCTACGCGGGCCTGGCTGTGATGGCGGCTCTCACTTTGGACGGCTCGCTGCGCATCGCGGTCTGGGTGCTGCTGGGCGGACTGGCCGTGCGAACCTGGCTGGCTTGGCGCGCGATGCGCCGCTGAGCAGAACCGCCTCGGTCATTTTCAAAACGCTCGGGACGGCGCTTGAAAAAGCGCCGCCCCGAACCTACGGTCAGCGGAAGTTGACGCTCTTGGAGAACAACGAGCCGAAAAGGATCGTTCCGCTGTTCAACCCCGGTGCGGTAAAGGTTGGCCCATTCCCCAATGAGAGGCTGCCCACCGTAAGGCTGCTGGAGGCGTCCAGCCCGGCGGCCGCCGCCGGCGTGGGCGGAATGGCGGTCAGCACCGACGCGGGCACCGTGAAGCGACCGTCGGCAGCCGTCGCCAGGCAGTAGAAGGCTCCCGAACGCTTATTGGTTTCGTCATTGGTGCCGCCCAAGATCACCACCACCTGATCTGAGGAGCCGCCGCTCCAAGTGATGGTGAGATCGGAACTGCGGCTGATGTCATTAATCTGGTCGCGGTTGGTCCAGTTGACGCCGCCCGACAAGTTGACGTTGGCGGTGAATGGTCCGACGTCTTTGCCGCCCGCTCCGGTGATCGTGAACGAACCGGCGTCCAAGAACGACGCCGGCATGTTCGCGCTGCCGAACGAGAAGCCGAGATCTGACGGCAGGTTACCGCCCAGCAAGCCGACGTAAGGTCCCTTGTTGTTCTTCTGGTCCAGACGCACCAACTGGCCGCTGCCCTTGGGCCCGCTGATGGTCAGTTGCGCGCCGGCGTCCAGCTCGGCGGCCACGTTCGAATCCAACGCCGTGAGAGATCCTGCACCCAGCAGCGAGCTCAACTCAAGCCCCACGTTCTGCGTGGTGCAGGAGCCGACCGGCGGCAGGTTGGCGAACGGGCTGTAAGCCAGCTCGCCTCCCGCCCGTCGCTCCACAAACGCGGCCAGGCCTACGTCTAGCAGCGGCAAGTTCAGGGGAGGTTTGCCGGCTTCGACCTGAAGCGACATGCCGGCGCGCATCAGGACGATGGTTCCGCTCTTGCCCCCGCTGATCGCGTTACTGGCGAAGGGATTGTGAGCGTCCTGGCAAGCCTGGCCGCTCTTGCTGACGGCCATGTATACGGTGTTACTGAGCTTGCCCGCGGCCCGCACCTGGACCGGCACCGAGCAGCCTTCGGGAGTGTCCGCGGGCACGCGGATATAAATGTTGTCCACACCCGCGAACCCCGGAGCGCGGCCCTTGTAAAGCACTTGGGCCGACTTGCCGCCTACCAGCACCTCCACCGCGGTGGGCAGGTCGCCGCCTGCCGGCGGTTGGTTGTCGGGTGTTGGAAGCGGCCCCAAACCGGTACCCCATATGATGGCGATCTGGTTGGGCGAGGCCGGCAACGACCGCAAGTTCAAGGGCGATTCACTCGGTGAGACCCAGTTCTGGATGATTCCCGGACCCAGGCCGCCCGCGGCGCTGAAGATGCCGAAGCTGACGTCCACCACCTTCGTCCTCATAGGCGCACCGGCCTTGCCGTTGGTAATAACGCTGACTTCCACGTCGCCCAGCGGGGCATCCGACGGCAGAATAGCGTTGATCTGCGTCGGTGAGACGAAGTGTAGATAGGCCCATTTGACCGTCGAGCCCTGCGCGATTCGTACCTTGACGCCGCCCATCTCATCCGGGATGGGATAGGACGTAGTTTGCATGGGCGGCGCCGGCTTCAGATTGGCGCCGTAGATGGTGAAGAAGGAACCGCGCGCGATCTCCCCGCCGATGTTGCTGGCGGCGTTCACCAGGCCGCCGTTGTGGATGACCGGTACGTCGGCGCCGCCGCCCGCCGCTTGCGCAACGGCCACGCTCTGGCCGCCTACCGTAACGGTTCCGCTGCGCGGGTTGGTGTCCGGGTTGGGATCCACCGTAAACGTCGCGGTGCCCGAGGCCGTGCCGGTGGCGCTGGCCAGCTTTATCCAGGAGACGTTGGAGGTCGCGGTCCAAGTGCAACCGGCGCTGGAGCGCACCATGACGCTAATGGTTCCCCCGGCCCCTGAGACCGAGATCTGCGCGGGCGAGACCTGGGACACGCACGCCGCTCCGCCCGGCTGCTGCGTAACGGTGTGCGTCTGCCCGGCGATGCTCAGAGTGCCGGTACGCGTGGAGGCAGTAGGATTGGCATCCACCCGATAGGAGACCGCACCCTGCCCGTTGCCTGAGGCGCCTGCGATGATCGTGATCCAGCTTGTGTTGCTCACCGCGGTCCAGGCGCAGCCGGTGCGCGTAAACACTTGAACCAAGCCCGTTCCGCCGCTGCCGCCGATGGTCTGGGTGAGCGGCTGCACGAAGTAGTCGCAGCCGGGCGTAGTGCCCCCGCCGCCACCGCCTCCACCTCCGCCGCCGGCGCTACAGGCGTTCACCGTGCGGGTGGTGGTGGCGGTCTGACCGCCGTAGCTAACCGTGATCTCAATGACGTTCGAGCTGGTCGGATTGCCGGAAGTATAGGCGATCTCGTACTGGCTGGAAATCGCCTGCCCGATGGACTGCAAGATCCTTTGCAAATCCGCCGAGCTGGCGCCGGTGCTGAAGAGACCTCCGGTCTCCTGCGCAATACGCTGGAGCACCGTGCGGTTGATGCCGCTGCCGAAGCCCACCGTGAAGACCGGTACGCCGGCCTGCTTGGCGGCCGCGATAGCCTGGTCTATGGTCACCCCGCCCACGGTGTCCTCACCATCGGTCATCAGCACGATAGCCTTGCGTCCCGTGCGCCCCGCCAGGGCCTCGGCGCCGGTCTTGACCGCCTTGTAAAGCGCGGTCGAGCCGGAGATGCTCAGCGAGTCAATGGCCGTGTTGATGGCGTTGCGGTCGGTGGTGAAGTTCTGCTTCAGGTAAACGTCGCTGCTGAAAGAGTACACCGCGACGGAATCGGACGCCCCAAGCTGGCTCACCAGTTGCTTGGCGGCGGCCTTTTCGTTGGCCAAGTCCGTATTGGAAAGCGAACTGCTAGTGTCAATCAGCAGCACCAGCGAGATGGCGCCGCTGGTTCCGCCCGCGCCCACCGGGGTCACGGTGATGGAGCGCGTCTGGCCGCCTTCCTTCAGGGTGAAGTTGGAGCTGGTCAAGCCGCTGATCGGCTGGCCTTGGGAGTCGGTCACAGACACGATCACCTTGTTGTTCGGGCAGTTGGTGTCAATCACCTGGTTGATGTTGATCTGCAAACCGCCCGCACCTGCCCCGCCACCGCCGCCTCCGCCGCCGGCCGCGCCCAGAGTGAGAACCAGCGAAAGGTTATCGGCGTAGCCGTCGTTCGCGCTGCCCTGGGCCCGGTTCATCTCCACCTGGATCTCGATGGCGCGCGTGCCGGCGGGCACCGTGCCGGTGGCGGACTTCAGGACCATACCCGTGGTGTTCTGCCGCTCGGCGGGCAGCACGGGACCGATCGAGACTTGCCCCGCTATGGCGAAGGGCGAACTGCGAAAGATCGCCCGCACCGTGACGTTGTCATCCTGGCTGGAATATCCGCCTAGATAGCCGGACAAATTGTAGGAGACCGCTCCGCGGTCAATGTCGGCGGCCGCGAAGCCGACGTCAATGCTTTGCGTGGCGACCGACTTGCTGACGTTGCCGCCCCAGAAAAAGTTGTTGCCGCGATTAGGCGGGCCGGGCGAGCTGGCCGAGGGGTAATCGGGTGTTCCGTAACGACAGGTGGTGAACTCACCCTGGCTGCGCGTCCAACCCGGAACACTGGCCTGGACGATGCAGCCGGCCGGGTTACCCTCTTCGGCGTCCCCGTTGCGAATTAGGTTGACACCGTAAGCGGGCGTCACCGCCCCGCCGCCAGAGCCGCCGGAGCCGCCGCCCGAACCGCCGCCGGCCGAGGGCGCCGAAATCGTGAAATTCAGCGTGGCCAGCAGGCTGCCGTTCCAGAAGACCTTTACGGTCCAGGTTCCTTCCACCGCCTGGCTGTTGCCGGCTATGGTCAGCTTTTCGCCAAAGCAGTAGTTGCCGGGGTCTTCCAGTGGTTCCCAAGCCCCGCCGGGCGTAGTCAGCAGACGCGCGCTGGGAGTCCACCACTCGCTGGAAGCTATGTCCCCCCGAGCGCCATTCTCGATCTCAAACCACAAATAAGCGGCCGTGTCGGTAGTGAGAAAAGTGCTGGTCGCCGTCGGCGTCGGCGTACAGGCGTTGCTGCTCGGCACCGACTTGGTCATGAAAGCCCTGACCAACCGCACGGTGGCATTGGCGGGCGTGTTGATTAGAGTGAGGGCAGAAACACAAACGAGCCCCTGCCAGAGCCTGGACGGCATCTTGACACCTCCGATTTTTGATGTGACCGCCTTGCCGCGCGGCTCAGCGCCTGCCCGACCGGCGGACCCTGCTCCTCGATAAACCCGAGAGCTTCGCGGACTCGAAGTTCCGCTTGTCGCCATCCATAGTTTACACCACTGGAACCCCAGCAATGAATAGGACTGCCGTTCTAGAACTTACGGGCTTGCCGGCCGGTTTCAGCTTCTAATCGCTTGGCCGCCCTTGGCGCACCGCGACCTGCCGCGGTCCAAGGACCATCTCTGCGCCCTCAAAGCGAAACCGTACCGTACGGTAGGAGGAGTTGAACAAGGTATACACCGTCATGCCGCCACCCCGGAAGCGGTTTACCAGCACCGCCGGGTGCGGCGAGGCGATCAAGGGTTCGGCCTCACCGTTAAACGCAGCCGAATAACGGCTCAGCAGAGCGCGCGCCTCGCGCAGAAAAGCCAGGATCTGCTCGCCGTACCAAGTTTCCGACCGGCCCTTGAGCCAAGCGCCGTTGCCGTGCCAAAGCGACAGCTTGAAATCTTCAAGCGACAGCGGACGCGGCTGCACGCCGGTACTCAGCATGTCCCAGAGGCGGACGTCGGTAAAGACAAAGCGCCAGAGATTGAGCTTGGCGGGCGAAAGGCGCAACTCCGAGTGCGGGATCGAATAGCAGAAAGCCGCGTCGTAGTAAGCAGCAGCGGCGTCAACCGGCGTTTCCTCCAGGTATATGGCAGTCTGTCTCATGCCGGCCTCGTCCAGCCGTTGCCGCACTTTCTTGGCCATCTCAATCTCGTATGGGATCATCCCGACGCCAGGCGGGTGGCCGTGCGAGGTGGAAAAGCAGCGGCGCGTGCCGAAGCCGTGCTCGTCTATGTAAACCGCGTGGGCGCCCACTTCGCGCGCCACCGCCGCCACTCGCGCGGCGAAGTACTCCTGCCAGTCCTTTACCGCCGGACAGACGAAAAACTCCGGGCTGCCGCCCGGCCACCAGGCGCCTTTGCCGTCCGGGCCTATCAACTGCCACCGGTCAATGTTAGCTTTCCCCACCCGCGAGTTCTTGTCCACCAGATACCCTTCGAAATACAGACCCGTGCGGATGCCGGCCCTGGCTGCCTGCTCGATGTTGGATCGCAGGTTGGCCGCGCCGCCCAGCTCGATCGGATAATCACCCACACGCCCGGAGGTCTCCGAGAGCGCCCAGCCCGAGATGTCAATGAAATCAATGCCGCCGAAGGCTTCCCCATCCCGGATGAGTTCCTGAAATGTGTACTGATTCCGGCGGACATCAAACAACCGGTCGCTGCCTCCGACCGGATAGTCGCGGCGGCACCACCAGGCGTCACGCAGCCACACCGGCCGCGGACCGTGCGGGCGGTACCAGCTTGCCACCCACCGGCGATAGGCCTGGAAGCCCTCGCGCCAGTCGCCGCCGTGGAACACCACGCCGGCCTCCGGCGGGCGAAATGTATCACCCGGCGCCAGACGCACAGGGTATTCAACCTCCATCTGCGCCACAGCCCCGGTCTTCTTCAAACGGAAGACTTTCAGTTGCGCGCTGAGATCCTTCACGATAAGCGCTGCCCCGCAATTGGCCGCGGGCGCAAACACGTCCAGAAACTGGAGGGGAAAGTTGGCCGTATAGACACCGCTCCAGTTCCGCTCGGCGCGCGAAATAACGGCGCCCTGGCGCGGAAAAAGGTAGTGCACGTCGGACGGATCAGGAGCCGCACGTACTTCCAGGGCTGGAAACACGACTGTGAACTCCAGCGGTTCGCGACCCTTGTTGGTCACGGAAAGCGTTGCCAGGCGGCCTTCAGCGGTGGGCCTGACCGAGAGTTCCGCCTGTACGGCCTCAGCCGGCGGCGCAGGCTTGCCCGGCGCAGCTTCAATGCGGAACCAACTCGAGCCGGTCAAGTCCGGCTCGCGCGCGGGCCGGTTGCCGGGCGGCTTTGGCGGGGGCAGAGTTTCCGCATCCGCCTCGGGAGGAGCCTGCTCAGAAATCCCGGCCGCGTGAAGCACAAGCTGGACGTGCTCGCTGCGATCCGCAAGCTCTACGGACTCCAGCCGGCGTCCTGCATCCAGCGCCAGAACGTAAAGCGCGGGCTTGCGGTTGAGCAGGACGTGGCGGCGCTCGCCGACCAGCAGCGGAAACTGCTCCTCCTCGCCGTCAACGTAGCGGATGCGCGCGATGACGGCCGAGGTCTCGCTGCTTTCGCGCACGCGCCAGCGCTCCACGGGCTGGTTGGGAGCGAAGCTCGACAGCGCCGGAAAGTTGGCGGTCAGGCTGAGGTACAGCGCGCGTCCCCTGGCGCCGCGTGCCTGAATGCTGATCGCCTGCCGGTCTCGCAAGGCGGTGGCCGCAGCCTGACCGCAAGCCAGCGGCCCGGAGGACTCCAGCCGCACGGCCCCTTCAGGCAGCGGCGGCCCGTCGCAGTCAATCACATCGCCCGGCGCACGAAACTCCAACTCTTCGACTTCCAGGCGTGCTCCGGCCGGCAACGCCCACTCCAGTTGATCCATTTGCGCGGTGCGAAGTCTTGGACGCAGATCCGCTTCAAACACATGGCTGCGGCCGTCGCCCACCAGATCCTGCGCGGTGATCGCGACCACCGGGCTGCCCATGGCGAAAGGGTTTTCCGGATTGGTTGCGCCCGGGGTTACCGGGCCGACGCTGCCCGGGCGCAACTTCAGGACGGCGTCACCGGCCGGAGTCAGCCCTGCGGCCCTGTACCTTAACCGAAGCCGGCTGTACTGGTAAACCCAGACCGGCGTCACCGGCAGCCGCCACAGTCCGGGCCCGGCGTACGTCATACCGCGCAGTTCAAAGCCGGTGCGTAAATCGGCCGCAGGCAAAACGGCGGCCAGAAGACACAGCCATGTGAGGCGGGCTGCACCGGCCGCCCCTTTGAATCTGCGGCGGCGGGCTGCGGCTCCCGACAGCATGTCGGTGCAGGTGCTGTTAGCTTGCTTCACGTTCAACTCCTGGCGGATTGGAATCCGGGCCAGTCTCACCAGAGTAATTTAGCCGCGAACTGGAGCTGCCGCGAGAAATTGACCTGGGTGCTGATGACTCCGAAGCTCGCGCTGCCGACGGTCGCGTTTGGCGCCCCGAAGGCCACCCGGTTAGCGAGATTGAACGCTTCGGCGCGTATTTGAAGCGTCAGGCGTTCCAGTATCCGCGTGTCCTTGAAAAGTGAGACGTCCAGATTGTTGGTGCCGTGCGTTCTGACGTCCGGCAGGGCGGCGGTGGCTGCGAATTCCAGCGTTTCGCGCAGCCGGAACGCCGAAGTGTCGAACCAGCGGCTGAGCGTGCGTTTATCTTTCGGCAGGTAAGCGCTTCGGCCGAGGGTCTCACCGTTGGAGATCGTAATCGGGACCCCGCTTTCCGCCCTGTAGACGGCATTTGCCTGCCAGCCTTCAAGCAGCTTGTTGATCGCACCTTTGGCGTTAGGGAAGAATCTCTGGCCCTGACCAAGGGGCAGCCGGTATGATCCCGAGATCACAAGCGCTGGGGATAGTCATAAGAGGACAGGCGCCGGGTGGGCGCGGCGTCGTTGGAATTCAGGAAGGACGTCGTCTCCAGCAGCTTGCTCAACGTGTAAGCCAACTGGAAAGACAGACCCCTGGAATACCGTTTGCTGACCTTGAGTTGAAAGGAATCCCAGCGGGTGGCGCCTATATTGCGCCCTATTTCAGTTATGGCGGTGAAGTGCGGATACGGTAGGACAAGCTGGCCTCGGGTGGTGGTAGCCAAACTTAGTCTTCCCGAGGGGATTAACCCGTAGAAGGGGTTCGCCACCGTATCGCTTAGAATATTCCGCCTGGTGGCGAGGAAGACATCCCTGGCCTGAGCCTGAAAGTTGCGCGGCGTGGCGTCCACAGCCACGGAGATGGGGAAATCATTCGTGCGCGAGCCGGAATAGGCCGTCGCCACGAGGATCTGGCCGGGCAGTTGGCGCTGGATTTCAAACTGGAACTGCTCGGTCCAAGGCTGCCGCCTGCCGGGATTCACAAAGCGGATGTTCTGGCCGAGTTCGGTCGCCAATCCTTCGCTGGCGCCGGCCGGCAGCTTGATGCCCTGCGGAAACGGGTTGCTCACCAGATCCACCGGCGTCAACCCTACGGACGTAATCCAGGTCGTCGTGGCGCTGAAACCGTGGGTCGGCGTCTGGTCTCCGGCGTCGGCCTGGTCTGGAAAACTCTGGGGCATCGTGGGGCCGTAAAAGTGGCCGTAACCGCCGCGCAACACGGTGTTCGGCGTCAGGCTGTAAGCAAAGCCCACGCGCGGTGAAACGTTATTGCGGTCAATATCCGTCAAGCCGCGCGGCAGGCCGCCCTGGGCCGGGAACAGAAGGCCCCCCTTTACATGAAACTGTGAAACCGGGACTTCAGGAATCGGGCTGGCGGCGTACTTGGCGATCGCTTGAGCCTCGATGGGACTGGCGGCAGCGAAATCAAAGCCCCGGTTGAAGCGATTGAAACGCTCCGTGTGGGCGCCCTCCCACTCGTAGCGCAGGCCAAGGTTCAGGGTCAGCCTGGCGGTCAGACGGATATCGTCCTGAACATACATTTCCGGATATGCGGACTGTCGCGCCAGCGAGGCCTCGTAGGTGATCGAACCGCTGGCGCCCAGGCCCAGCAACATGGAGGCGATCGCGTTCCCAGCCGTGGCGGTGGTCACTTGTGGATTCGGGCCTCGGGTAAAGACGCCGTCAAAGGCGTAGGCCCCGGCGTTGGTCCCTCCCGGCCCGTAATTGTGCCTGTAGAGACGCCCGCCGACGCCGAGGCGCAGTGCATGGCTGCCCTTCTGCTTGAACAGGCCCGCCCGCGCGAAATGAGCGTCTCCGGCGCTGGTGTCCAGATCGAATGACCCGTAGCTTGTGTAACCCGACGCCGTCACGTTCGGTATGACCGGACGGTCAAACATCCTCACCAGAGAAGCAGGAAAGCCCAGCGTGGCCGCGTCGAAGCCGTAGCTGTCGGACCGGATGGTGGCGCAATAGCGGGAAAAGCCGTACCGCAGGTCCACAACAGTGGTAGGGTTGAGCGCGAAATTGTGAGTGAGCGAGACGCCCGGGGTGTAGCGGTGAACGCTCCGACTGGTGGCGCCGCTCAGGAAAGCGCCCCCGCCCCGCACGTAGAAATGCCGCCAGAAATAGCGCAGCGACAACTGCTGTCGCTCGCTGAACTGGTGATCTATTTTGAAGGTAATGCCGTTGTCCAGAACAGGGTCTTTGTAAGACAGCGGGAAGTTGTTGATGTGTGTGACGGCGTCGCCCGTGGCGGACGGCAGCGGGTAAATCCCGACCAGGGATTTTCCCACTCGATCCTGCCGGCTGGGTGGGATTATGTTCCCAGGGAAGGCGTCACGGACGTAGGCAGTGCCGCTTAAACGGGTGGTCGCGGGATCGTAGATGATAACCGGGGCAGGCTGACCGGCCACGCGGGTGAAGGTCTGCGAGAAATCCCCTGTACGTTCCTGCTGTGTCGGGACCGTACTCACAAAGGATCTCGGAACGCCTTCCCGTGAGCCGTCATACAACACGAAAAAGAAGGTACGATTCTTTCCGTTGTAAAGCCGCGGCAAATAGACCGGGCCGCCCAGGGAAGCGCCGAATTGGTGATAGCCGAACTGCGGCTTATAAGTGGCGAAAAAATCTCTGGCGTTCCACACGGAGTTCCGTACGAACTCAAATGCGGCGCCGTGTACCTCGTTGGTTCCCGATCTGGTGGAGGCATTGACGACGCCTCCCAGAAAGCGCCCGAACTCCGCATCAAACGCGTTGGTTTGCAGCTTGAACTCCTGGACTCCGTCTATGGCGGGAACGTAGATGACGGCCGCGTTGTCGCTGGTGGTCGGCACCCCGTCAAGCAACGATTCGTTGTAAGTGCCCGGGGCGCCGGAAATGCTCATGGAAGAAATTCCACGCGCGTCGCCGGCAGCGCTGTAGCGCATGAAATATACGGTATTGTCGCGCCCGGTGATGGTCACTCCGGGAACGGTGATCATCAACAGGTAAGCATTGCGACCGTTCAGGGGCGTATCCACAATGGTCTGCTTGGCCACCACCTGTCCCAGGGAGGCGCTGCTGGTCTCCAGCAGCGCTGCTTCGCCCGTGACGGTCACAGTCTCGGCCACTGCGCCCAGCTCCAGAGAAACGTCAATGCGCACGCGGTCTTGAATGCGCAGACTCAGCCCTTCCCGTACAAACTTGCGAAAGCCCGCCCGATCAACTTCCAGCCGGTATTCCCCAGGCGGCAGGAATGGAATAGTGTAGTCGCCGGTCTCCGTGGTGGCGGCCCTGAAGACCGCGTTGGTTCCGAGTTGGGTGACCGCAACCGACGCACCGGGCACCGGCGCGCCGCTTGGATCAGTGACGCGACCCACAATGGCGGCGCGAAACTCCTGTGATCGAGCCCGCACGCCGAACAGGGCCAGGATCACTAGCAGCCCGGTACAGGCACGCCGCAGCTTCGGCGCCGGCGGATTGCTGGTCCTTATGTTCATCTGCCCAGGGGCCGCAGACGCCCGCCCCCTCGAGCTGTCAACTGCGGATGAAAAGCCCATGAATCCTCCTCTGCGGGCAAGGCTATCACTGGCCGCCTGCGGCGTCAACGGCATCCCGGCGAGGTGTTGTTGGCAGGTGAGTTGTCCGGCCCAGGCAAGGCCGGCAAGCCGGCGGCACTCGCCTACTTGCGCGCCACCTTTAGCCAGCCCGCCTCGCGGTACCACGCTACGGTGCGCTCGATGCCGTCCTCAAGCGACGTGCGAGCCGTGAATCCCAGCTCTCGCCGGGCGCGCAAGACGTCGCAGACCCAGCCGCGGCAGCGGGCCTCGCGGATTTTCTCGCGCGAGATTATCGCCGCACGTCCGCTGAGGCGCGCCGCCCACTCCCACACAAGGGCCGCGGCAGATGCCAGAGGCCAAGGGACGACAATCGTCCGCGGCCGGCGACCCAGCACCCGTCCCGCGGCTTCCCCAAATCCCCTCCAGGTTACGGTCTGCTCGCAAGCCATGAAATACGTGCGCCCGGCGGCCTGCTCGCAAGCGGCCGCGGCCAGCAGGCCGTCCACCAGATCGGCCACGTAAATCACGCTGAAGGCCGCATCAGCGTCGCCGACCGACGGCATCCAGCCGCGCGCGATCAGGCGGAAGACTTCCAGCACGTCGGTGTCGCGCGGGCCGTAAACCACCGGCGGGCGGACGATCACGGCCCGCCCTGCCAGCGGTGAGGCCAGCACCGCCCGCTCGGCCTCCAGTTTGGACCGCCCGTAGTAAGTGATTGGCCGCGGCGGCGCATCTTCGCTGAGCGGCCTGCGGTCGGGACTGGGGCCGACGGCAGCCAGACTGCTGACGTGGACCAAGCGCCGGCAATCCTCACCTAGCGCGCGCAGCAGATTCTCGGTCGCGCGCGCATTGCCGCGATAGAATTCCTCCGCCCTGAGCGCCTTGGTAACCCCAGCCACATGAAATACCAGGGCCACGCCGCGCACCGCCGCTTCCAGCCCTTCTGCTGCGGCCAGCTCCCCACAGGCAAGCTCGACTCCATGAGGCAGAGCTCCCAAACGACTGGTCCGGCGCACCAGACACCGCACACTGGCTCCCAGCGCTACAAGGCGTTCTACAAGGTGAGACCCGATGAAGCCCGTGGCCCCGGTCACCAGCACCGGCAGACCGCGAAAAAAGGCCTCCAATGCTACAACTCTCCGGCGCCGGCCGAGGGCCGGCAAGGATAAACCTGCGGCGCCCGCCCGAAGCGTCTCTGGTAAGCTTCGGTGACGGCGCGGGCGAAATCCTCCGCATACCCGGCGCGCAACAGATTCACAGTACAGCCGCCGAACCCCCCGCCGGTCATGCGCGCGCCCATCACGCCGGGCAGCGCCAGCGCCGTCTCGACCAGGAAGTCCAACTCCTCGCAGCTTACTTCGTAGTCATCCCGGAGGCTGCGATGCGAGGCCACCAGTGCTCGTCCCATAGCCTCCAGATCCCCCGCTGCGCACGCGGAAACGAACTCATCCACGCGCCGGTTCTCAGTGAGGACGTGCCGGGCGCGCCGGTAGGGTATCCGAGCCAAACGGTCGCGCGCCTGCTCCAGTTGCTCCAGCCTTACATCCCGAAGGCTTTGCGCCCCCAGCGCCTCGGCGGCCTCTTGGCACTCCCGCACTCGCTGCGGATAGGCGGATTGCCCCAGCTCGTGCTTCACCATAGTGTTCACCGCCAGGATTGACGCCTCCGGCGGCAGCGGAACCGCTTGGTGTTCCAGACTGCGACAGTCAATGCGGATGGCGGACCCGGCGCGTCCGAATACCGCCACGTACTGGTCCATGATCCCGCAAGGCGCGCCCACGAAATTGTTCTCCGCCCGCCGGCACAACCGCGCCAGCTCAAGCGGTTCAATCCGGCGCCCGTCAAGCAACGCCAGGGCCACCGAGACTTCCAGCGCCGCCGAACTGCTCAAGCCCGAGCCCGGAGGCACGGTGCTCCAGATCAGCAGATTCGAAGGGCGAACCGGAAATCCCGCCGAGACGAGCTCCCGGGCCACTCCCAAAGGGTAGTCGCTCCAATCGCCGGCGGGGCCTAAATCCGACAGCTCGCTGAGCAGCCACTCTCGAGCTTCGCCCAAGTTCTCCGAGTACACGCGAAGACGCCCGTCGGGGCGCGGGGCGGCCGCCGTATAGCAAGCCAGCTCGAGCGCCATCGGGAGTACGAATCCCAGGTTGTAATCCGTGTGCTCCCCGATCAGGTTGACGCGACCGGGCGCTCGCCACAGGCGCATTGAAGCCGCCGGTCCGAAGACGCGCAGAAAAGCGCTTCTCAAGAACTCCGCCGCGCCAGCCACAGCATCACTCCGCCGAAAACCAGCATGCCTGCACCCGCATAAAGGTTGACGTTGACCTCAGTCAAGGGTGCGCGGTGACCGGGCCAGACAAGGCCCGTAACCAACAGGATCAGGCCAAGCAACGTAAAGAACAGACCGGAGGGCAATCGCAAATCCCACATAAGCGGCTCACCCGAACCAGACATTCAGCAGCAGGCAGGCAACGCCCACTATCAGGGCCAGCACCGCCGGGCGCTCAAACCAGCGAGCCTTGGGCTCCGGCGGGGGCAAGCGCGTGATGCCGTAGACCAGATTCACCAGATCGCCCTCCGGACGCGGCCGCGTCAACAGACTCACGACAACAGTGACCAGGAAGCAGGTAGTCCAGGCGAAGATGGCGATCCAGAAGTTCTGCGCCATGGTGGAGGGAAACTGGTGCAGGCAGGCGAGCCAGGCGCCTTTGCCCTCAGCCCGGGTCAGGCCGTGGGTGAGGGCTGCGGCTCCGGTCCCGGCCAGCAAACCGCTGAAGGCGCCGTGACCGGTGGCGCGCCGCCAGAACATTCCCAGTAGAAATGTTGCGAACAGCGGCGCGTTGACGAAGCCGAACACCAACTGGAGCAGATCCATGATGTTGTTGTAAAGCTGGGCGAGGTAAGCGGTGCCGATTGACAGCCCCGTTCCCGCCACGGTGGTCAGCCTTCCGACCATCAGGTAGTGGCGGTCCGGAGCGCCCTTGCGGATGTGGCCCTGGTAAATATCGTAAGTCCAAACCGTGTTGAGCGCGGTCACGTTGCCCGCCATGCCGCTCATAAAAGACGCCATCAGGGCCGTCAGCCCTACGCCCAGCAGTCCGGAAGGATAGAAGGCGGCCATCAGGGTGGTGAGAGTCAGGTCATAGTTGTAGCTGTCACCCTTGGCGGGCAGCGAATAGCCCAGCCCCATTTGCATCAGAGCCATGGCGGCGATGCCCGGCACGATGACGATGAACGGGATGAGCATCTTGGGGAAGGCGGCCACCAGGGGAGTGTTGCGCGCGGCGGTCATGGAGCGTGCAGCCAGGGCGCGCTGCACTACCAGAAAGTCCGTGCACCAGTAACCGAAGGAAAGCACAAAACCCAAACCCATCACCAGGCCGAATACTTCCACGCCCATGGGATTGGCCGCCGGGCTGTGCATGTAACGCCAGGAGTGGGTCATCACGGCCGGCAGCCGCGACGCCACACCTTCCCATCCCCCGGCCCGATCAACGGCCAATATGGCCAGCGGAGTGAAACCGAGCGCGATGAGAAAGAACTGGAGCACCTCGTTGTACATGGCGCTCGTCAGCCCGCCCAGGTAGGTGTAAACCAGCACGATTCCGGCCGAAAGCAGCACCGAGGCCGTGAAACTCCAGCCCAGCACAAGCTGCAACAGCAGACCCAGCGCGTACATGGAAATGCCGGAACTGAACACCGTCATGGCGGCGAAGGTCACGGCGTTGAAGGTGCGCGTCTTCTCATCGAAGCGCAGCCGCAGGTATTCGGGCACCGAGCGCGCCCGGCTGCCGTAGTAGAAAGGCATCATGAAGACGCCCACGAAGATCATGGCCGGAATGGCCCCGATCCAGTAAAAGTGGGCGGTCATGATGCCGTACTTGGCCCCGGAGGCGCACATGCCTATCATTTCCTGCGCCCCCATGTTGGCGGCGATGAAAGCCAGACTGGTGATCCACAGGGGCACTGAGCGCCCGGAAGTAAGAAAGTCCTCGCTGGTGGCGACGCGCTTGCGGATAAGCCAGCCGATCCCCAGCACGAAGGCAAAATACAAAGCGATGATCAGGTAGTCTACCGGTGCGAGTGTCAAGGGAGAAACGAGTCTACCGCGAACCGGGCCGCAGGTGCAAACCCGCCTGCCGGCCGGGGCGTGTTATCGTGAATAAGTCGTGTCGTCGCCGCTGAACGTGCGCCTGGAGCGGTACGAAGGCCCGCTGGATCTGCTGCTGGATCTGATCCGCAAGCAGCAGATTGACATCTGGGATATCCCGATCGCCCAGATCACCCAGCAGTACCTGGACTATCTCCAGCAGGCCGCGGAAATGGACATCGAGCTGGGCGCCGAGTTCATCCTGATGGCCGCCACGCTGATACACATAAAATCGCGCATGCTGCTGCCGCGGGATCCCGAGCTGGCCAGAATGGAGGGCGAGCAGGAGGACCCCAGGCGCGAGCTTGTGGAGCGGCTGTTGGAGCACGAGCGCTTCAAGAACGCGGCCGAGATGCTCCAGCAGAAACGACTGATCGAGGAGAACGTCTGGTCTAATCCGCGCATTCGCGCCTTCCTGGATGAGGAGGATCCCGGCCTGGCGGTCACCATCTTCGATCTGGTGGCCACCTTCCAGGCGGTGCTGGAGCGCGCCAAAAGCCGGCCCAGCTATCAAGTGAATCACGAGACCGTGACCTTGGCGGACATGGTGGCCTACGTCAAGAGCGTGCTGCTGGCCAAGCCCAAGCATGAGCTGGTGCCGGCGCGCGAGTTGTTCGAGCAGCAGCGCAGCTTGCGCGCGATGATCTGCGTGTTTCTGGCGATCCTGGAGCTGGTCCGGCTTCAGGCCATCGTGCTGGTGCAGAAAGCCACCTTCGGCGAGATCGCCATCCGGCGACACAAGCGCTTCGAGGAGGTGGTAGCCTCCGAGAACAACAGCGAGATCGAAAGAGATTACACCTGAACGATCCGCGGGCCATAGGCGCCCGTGTGATCCTCCGGGAGCATCAATGGAGCAAGCCGAGATCCCTGTGGCTGTCGAGGAGACCCAATCCGGCCGGGCCCAGAGCCCGGGTGTGCAGGCCGAAGCATCCGCCGAGCCGCTTTCGCCGGCGCAGCCTTCCGGCCCTGCGGATCCTGGCCTGCGCGCAGTCATCGAGGCGATCGTCTACGTGGCGGAAGACCCAGTAACACCCGCGCAAATCGCCGGCACACTAGGGCAGCCGGAGGACCAGGTCCGGCGCGTGCTGGCCGAGCTGGCCGAGGAATACTCCGGTCCGGATCACGGGGTGATGATTCGCGAGGTGGCCGGCGGCTACCAAATGACCACCAAGCCGGAACACCATGAAGCGATCCGCGCCTTCGCCAGGCGGCTCAAACCGCCCTTAAAGCTGTCGCTCGCCGCGCTGGAAACCTTGGCGGTGATCGCCTACAAGCAGCCGATCACCGCCCCGGAGATTCAAGCCATCCGCGGCGTCAGCGGAGTAGGGGTTCTGAAGACGCTTCTGGATCGCAAGCTCATCACGACCGCCGGGCGCAAGAACGTGCTGGGCCGCCCCATTCTCTACAAAACGACCAAGGAATTTCTGGTCCAGTTCGGACTGAAGGATTTAAGCGAGCTGCCGTCGCTTAAAGAGTTCGAAGAGTTGCGGCACCTGGCCTTGAGCGACACGTCCGAACCGGCCGCCGAGCAGTCGGCTGAGCCGGCGCAGCGCGGGGCGCCGGAGCCGGAGGAGCAGGTGGTGGAAAACACCGGCGGCAACAGCGAAAATCAGCCTTAGAGGGTCGCGCCGTGGCAGCCGAGCGCCTTCAGAAGATCCTGGCCCGGGCAGGCATCGCCAGTCGGCGTAAAGCCGAACAGATCATTCTGGAAGGGCGTGTCACGGTGAACGGCCGGGTGGTGGCCGAGCTGGGTGCGAAAGCCGATCCCGAGCGCGACAAGATCAAGGTGAACGGCAAGCTGCTCAAGCTGCCGGGGCAGTACGTGTATCTGGCGCTGAACAAGCCGCGTGGCTGCGTGACGACCGTTTCCGATCCCCAGGGTCGTCCCACTGTGATGGACCTGATCGGCGGCGTCAGGACCCGCGTTTATCCGGTCGGGCGGTTGGATTACCACAGTGAGGGCCTGCTGTTGCTGACTAACGACGGCGAGTTCGCCCACGCCGTCACCTCCGCCTCCACTCACCTGCCCAAGACCTACCTGGTGAAGGTCAACGGCATGCTGACGCCCGAACAGGAAGAACAGTTCCGGCGGGGTGTGCCGCTCGGCGGGCGCCGGACCGCGCCGGCGGGATTGAAACTTGTGCGGCGCGCAGTGAATCCCTGGTATGAGGTCACGCTGATAGAGGGACGAAAGCACCAAGTGCGGCTGATGTTTCAGCATTTCGGGCGTCTGGTCGAGAAGCTGAAGCGGGTGCGCATAGGTTTTCTGGAGCTGGGCAAGTTGCAGCCCGGAGAGTTTCGGGCGCTAACGCCCGGCGAGGTGGCGCGTTTCAAGAAGATTCTGGAATCCGGCCGCGCCGGCGCACGGCGCGGGCGCGCCGCAACTCCGGTAGGGAGCTACCATGTCGGAGATCGCTGAACTGCTGAGAAACTCCCGCACCATTGCGGTGGTGGGACTTTCGAGCAAGCCCTGGCGGCCTAGCCACGGCGTAGCCGAGTATATGCAGAGAGCGGGCTACCGCATCATCCCGGTCAACCCGCAGGAAAACGAGGTCCTCGGCGAAAAGGCCTACGCGGCGCTGGAAGAGGTTCCCCACCCGGTGGACATCGTGAACGTTTTCCGGCGCTCAGAGTTCGTGCCGGAAATCGTGGCCGCCGCGGTACGCATCCGCGCGCGGGCGATCTGGTTGCAAGAGGGCGTGGTGCATGAGGAGGCGGCGCGCCAGGCGCGTGAGGCCGGCCTCATGGTCATCCAAGATCGCTGCATTCTGAAGGAGCACCGCCGGCTGCTGCGCTGAACAGCTTCGCGGCTCCGCGCCGGCTACGTCCACCGAGGCGGGCTGCGCCGCTACTGGCTGATCTCCAGCAGCGCCCAACCCGGCAAGGCCGCCGGTTGGTTGTCGAGAAAAACGATACGCCGCGTCTTGGGGAAGGGGAGGCCGGGCCGGACGGCTCGAGAATAAAGCGGCGACTGCGCCAACGCCCTGCGGTAAGCTTCCGAACCGGTCTCAAGCCAGCCGCTCTTGGACAGCAGACCGCTGCCCCAACCCATCGCCAGCAAGCAGGCCCGGCCTCCGTTAGCGGGAAGACGCGACTGGATCTGCTCCAGATTGCGAGCCAGCACGGACAGCCCGGCCCAGTTAGCGTACTGCTTGTGGATTTCAAGCAGCCCGGCAGCGTAATCGTTGGCGGCCTCCAGTAGGCCCTCGGTGTCCAGCGGCTGCTGCCAGCCTAAAGCGCGCCAGACTTCCGGCTGTTTCAGATAGGCGTTTTCGCGCCACTCGCCCTCAAAGACCGTGCCCGGCGCCGCCATCTCCGCGAACAACGGCGTGCTCTCCTCCACTCGTCTTGCCTCCACGGAGCCGCGCGGCGCCTGCTTCCAGCCGAGCTCGAAGCGCCCGCCGGGACGCAACTCCAGTGTGGCGACCCGCAACAAATACACTTTCAAGACGCCGGCGGGCGCCGGTTGGGAATCGGAGATCTTCACCGCCCGCATCAAGCTCGCGCCCGGACCGCCCAGAGCTTCCTGTTCCAGGACCTCGCTGTGCCGACGAGAGGGCCGCTCCTGCTCACCGGCTCCCAAGCGATCCGGCAGGGTCTGCTTCCAACGGCGGAACAGCATGCCGGTTCGCAGAGCTCCCTTCAAGGCGCTGCCCGGCAGGTACGGCCCGCCGGGCCCGCAAACGAAGGTGGGGATGTGGAGGCTCTCGCCCTTGGCGCGCTCCCAGTGACCGCTTGAAGAAGCATGCTCAAAAGGAACGCGGCGATCGGCGAAATTCTGCGCAAAGCCTCCCCAGGAGCCAAAATCCAGCTTTTCGGCGCGACGAAGCTGCGCCAGGTAACCGTCCAGGCGAGGCCCCTTGGCGAGCAGACGGAAGATGCGCCGTTGATCAAGCACGTTGACCTGATCGCGCCAAACCATGTAATCCACCGGCGACAGTCTCTGGCCGTCGCCGATCAGCAGCGGGGTCAGGCAAGTCAAACGGTATTTCATGCGACCCCCACGGGACGTTCGGCGGCCGCGCCGCGATCCCCTGCGGCCACAGGCAGGCGCACCGCCAGCGCGAGCCCCGAGCGGTAGGCGGGATGGGGGAATCCTTCGGGCGCCACGTCGCGCGCCGCGCCCCGCAACGCTGCGGAGGCGTAAAGCACCGAACCTTCGCTCACCATGTTGAGCAGTTTCTTGGGCACGCCCCAGCCCTGCGGGCTCTCGATGCGCCCGCCGCGCGTCAGCAGCGAGTAGCGAGAGCGCTGCCAGTCAATCGCGTCCGCCCCCGCCGGCACGAAAAGCGACAGCAGCCAGTAAGCAGCCGCACCCTCGGTCTCAGATTCTTCGATGGGGCAGGTCAGGATCGTTCCGGGCAACTCGCCTTCGATGAACTCAGGCGGCGCCGAGTGCCCCCAACCTTGGGATCGTTCACCGCCCAAGCCAGTGTCGGCGAGCAGTTGTAAGGCGCCGCGCACCGGATCCGCCCAGCGCGCATACGCCTCCTCGCCGGCAAACCCCACTACCGCCCACATCCCGCCGCCCTCGGGAAATTCCAGGCAGGCCCGGCTGTGAGGCTCCACGTGGCCGGCCACGCGATCTACCGCCGCGCGCCTTCGCCGGACCACGCGGAACGGACCGGGCGCCGAGAAACGCACCTCGCTAGGCAGCAAACATTGGCTCTGGCCGTCGAGCGTCCAACCATCTTCCTGCAAGGGGCGCCCCGCCAGCAGATCGTTCACCAGAGCGAGGGGTACGAAACTGGCGGCTTCCCAGCGCGCCTTGGGCGAAGGCGGAGGCGGCCACAGCGTGCGCGGCGGCACGACGAAGTGCACCTCGTCCAGGTAGGGGAAGCACGAGCTCAGCGAGACCGCCGGCGGTCCGGCGCTGCGCACTGTGGCGTCCAGCCACTCCTCAAGCAACCCCAGCCGATGGAAAGACTGACAAAGGGCCGAGAACAGGCTGTCACTGTGCAGCAGTACATCCTCGGCATCCCGTACGCCGGGGCCGGCCCCCAGGCGCCAGGGGCCCGACGGCCGGAAGCGAACCACTAATGCCGGCTGCATGATTACGCGGTGAGCTTCTGGCTGAAACCTTCTTGAAGGGTCAGCGCCTGCAATGCCGCCACGTCGGCCTTCGAGATCAACTCCAGCTCCGGCCCTCCGGCGCCGTAAAAGCCGCGGTTCCGCCAAACCAGCCTGAGGTTGGCGAAGCGGACGCGCCCGCTGCCCCGTGAGCCGCCGCCGCCAAGCGCGTCATCCTCCAGTAGCCGTAATCCTTCAAGCAGGCGCGCCAGCAGGGCCTTGTCTTCCTCACACAGCACGTCCAGCACGAATCGCACGCGGAAGCACGCCCCGGCAGGCACGCGCTCGAGCGTACGCGGGTTGGCCTGCGAGGTGATGCGATCAATGGCGTTCTCGCTCTTGACCTCGGTTAGCTCGTCGTCCAGGTTCTCGCGCATCTGGGGCGTGATGCTGTCGGGGTCGAGCGGAGCGTCGCAGACCGTCAGGCGCGCGGGCGTGGCGTGGCTGGACTCCAGCGGCTCGCCTTGCACGCGCTCCATGCGGCCCGGATTGCGCCCGAACAGCAGGCAGATCTCATCGTCCGGCCGGTCGCTCTGGTGTATGCGCACTTCCTGCCCTTTGCGCCGCGACAAGTAGACCAGCTCCGAGGGGACCGCCAAGCCGGAGGCTTGCTCCAACAGCGCTCGCAGCTTGCCGCGCAGCGAGCTGCCGGGGACGTAAGGGCGGCCGAAGGCGTCCTTCACCACCGGGTTATCGGCGCCTCCGATCTCCAGCGATCCCTTGCCCGCGCCGATATGCAGGCCGGTCTCGCAGCGCAATTCTCCTTCAAGGATCAGCTTGCCCAGGAATCTGAGTTCCGTATCGGTTGTGTGCGCGCTCATGCTTCCTCACTCGTTGTAGGCGACGATGGCTTCGAAAAGGTCCCGGAAGCGCTCATATCCCCGCGGGTCGTTTTTGCGGGTGACCTGGAGCAGGAGTCGCTCCAGAGTGTCCAGGCTGCGCAGGGAATGCCGAGCGATGGTATAGGCCAACCGTGCGCGCAGCATCACGAACTGGTGCTGGCGCTCGTTCTCCGGCGCACGGCAGGCCCGGCGCACGGCGTTGTAGAGGCGCCGGAGCTGGCTCTTGGTGCCGGAATCCATATCCCGCATGCGGCTCACTACGCTGTGGGCCTGGTTGTCCAGGTACAGGCTGTCGTTGATCAGCTTGTCCAAATCAATCTCGGGCGGTCCTTCGGCCCGGCCTCGCTCGGGGCGGGCTTCGCCGCGACCGGCGGACTCCCGCCCGGCGCCTTCACGCGGAGGGCGGCCTTCGCGGGGGCCGCCTGAGCGGCTCCTGGTCTCTTGTTGAACGTCAGTTGCCATCACTGCACCTCGGTGATCAATCGCGCCCATTCCAGCGCCACCAGTCCCGCCGGGCGCAGCCGCACCTGGGCCGCACCGCGGCTGGTCAGCTCGCTGGCCAAGTGCGCGCGCAGCTTTTGAACTTCACGCTCCCGCGCCCCGGCCACGACTCGGTTCAAGCGGCGCTGGAATCTCCAGGGTCTCTCTAGCGGTTCGGCCTGCGGGCCTAGGCCCGAGGCCCCCTTTCGGTAAAAGCGACTCAGCTCATTCAGCAGATGGCGGGAGGCTGCGGCATCGCCCACCATCCGCGCCAGCGTGTCCTTCAGCTCGGCCGCGTCCGCCAGTTGCTTCCATTCCAGCGTGCGGCCCAGAAAGTGGATGCAATCTTTGTCGGCCGCCTTGGCCAGATCCAGCAGCCGCCCGGCCTCCTGATAGACGTCGGCCAAAGTGGCGTCGGGCTGATCCGCCAAGGCGACGGCCATCGAAATGGTCTTGCCTTCCGGCCCGGGAAACTCTTTCAGGTTCTCCTCGCTGAAGCGGTGGAAAAGCCGTTGCATTTCGCGCGCCAGCGGCGCCAGCGCGTCCCAAGATCCATACACCGCGAAGTCGTCTCCGCCGGTATAGAGAATGGTTACCTTGCGCCAGAATTCAGGCTGCGAGCACAACACCTCGAGCTCGCCCGCAAAGAACTGCCGGTAAAGGATGGAAAGTTGGACGTGCTCCTCTATGGTCTGCGCGCGCCGTATGCGGATGCGGTAGTTATCCGCGTCGCCGCGCAACACTCCCCACACCGGCCGGCCCTGAGAACGAGCCGCCAGGGAGGCCAACTCCGCCGGGGCGTGACCATCATCGCTGGGGGCCATGTGCCGAGCCAGCACCACCGCATCCTGACCCTTGCCGGGCGTCAGGCTCCAGCCGTACTTCCCGGTCCCGGCCAGGACGCGCGCAGGCTGCTCGGGCGACCAGCCAACGCCGTCGGCCTCCCACAGCGCTCGGCTTAGCTGGACGAAATAAGTGTCCCCCTCCGGTGCGCTCAAACCACCGAACGGCTCAAACCAGCTCGCCGGCGAAACCGCGGCCTGCTGTCGCTGGCGGTCGAACTCCTCGCTCAACCGTCTCCTGACTACGCTCCAGTCGCCCAGATTCTCGGTAGTTGCCCACAGCAATCTCAGGTGCCCACCGCTCATGCGTTCGACGGCCCGGGCAGAGGCCTCCAGCAACTCGCGCGCCGCCGCGCCGGATTCACCCGGCAACACCAGCAGGAATTGGCCCCCGCCGCTTGATCCCAGCAGGATTCGCGGCAGTCCCAGCTCGGCCAGCAAGGCTCGCGGCAACACTTCCGCCAGCAAGCTGACCCAGTGCGAGCGCCCGGCCAACAGGTGCTGCTGACCGGGACCTGCCGCAAGCGCTGCTTCCGGCCCGGCCGGCGCCAGCAGAAACTCCTCTATGCCCGCAAGTTGGCCGACCAAGAGAAGCTGCACGGACATGGGAGAAACTCGGACCCTTCGAAACCGCTTAGTCTAGCACACGCGCCGGGTAAACCGCGTCGCCCGGGCCCCCCTGCCGCCCGCCTCAAAAGGCCGGGCGCGGGCGGTAGCCGGGACGCGCGCGGACCCTGTACTTCTTGCCCACATCCGAGGCGATCTCCACGGAGATCTTGCGGAAGCCTTCGTTGGGGTTGGGTTGCGGATAGTAGGTTATCGTGTAGGAGTAACCCAGGGCCTCGCGGATGGATTCGAAGGCCTCCACTTGCTTCTGCCAGGTCTTGGCCCAGTAAGCCTGGCCGCCTGTGCGGGAGGTGATGCGGCGGAAAACGGCGCTCGATATGGGGTCCTTGTTCACCTCGCTGGTCGAGATAACGTAAAGCGGAATCCCCTCATCTTCGGCCACCGCCCGCACGTCGTCGGGCGCCACCATGCTGGCGTTGTCCGGGCCGTTGGAAAACACGATGATGACCTTGCGCCCAGGCACCTTGGCGGCGTCGCGCAGCGTCAGCAGGAGGGAATTGTACAAGGCGGCGTCATCGCCCGCCACGGCCTTGCGCAGTCCGGCGATCGCCTGCTGGCGGTCGCGCGTGAGCGGAGCGGCCCGCGAGAGGTTCCGGCTGAAAGTATAAATGGCCACCGAGTCGGCGCGGTCCAAGCCTCGCACGAAATCCGCAATCGCGTCCGAGGCATAAACAAAACCGCGGTACATGTAGTTGCTGGTGTCGAACAGGATGAAGACGTTGGTCCCGACGAAAGCGTCCGCCGGCGCCGGCCCCGGCTTCTCGGGCTCCGGGCCGGTCGCGATCAGCGGGCGCGTCGTGCCGTCGTCCAGCACTTGCACCGCAGGCTTGCTACCTTCCGCAAAGGTGGCTATCTTCTGGACGATGCCGTCTTCCAGGATGCGAAAGTCGCTGGGCTTCAGCCCGCTTATATATCGCCCCTTGCTGTCGGTGACCGTGCAAGTCACCACCACCATGTCCACTTTGACGCGGAACACCGGGCGCTGCTGCTCCTGCGCGGCCAGGCCCGCGGCCGCCAATATCGCCAGGCTCAACGCCCCCAGTCTGCCAATCATCATTGCCGACCCCCAATCCCCAAGATCATTGCAACGAGGCTTTCTGTTCACCCGAAGCTTGCTCGCGCATCTTCAGCCGCACGTCTTCGGCCACCAAACGCATCGAGCGCCACAGCGCGGGCCAGTCCTCCAGGTGGGTAGCAAAGATCCTCTCGACGGTCTTCTGAGTCCATTCCGGAATGACCAGGTTTAGCTGCGCCGGCGGCAAATGCACCTCGTCGGCCAGCGCCGCCCAGTACAGGGTGCCGGACTCCCAGCTTTCGGCCATGATCCGGCTGGAATAGCCCATAAGGGTAGGGAAGGTGCGCAGGTGCAGCAGGTCGGGCCGGTAAGAGTTGGTCAGGGTGGGCTTTGGCGTCCCAAACAGGCGCGCGATGACCGAGTAATTGACCCTATCGGGAGCCTCGCGCTCCAGCCGCCGGATTTCAGCGGCCAGGACGCCGCCGGCCTGCTTGTCGCGCGCCAGCGCCTCCGCGGCCAGCAGGAACAGCTCACCAGGGGTAATCAACTCCAGCGCCTCCCGCACCTCACCGCTGGTCACCAGATCCAGAATGTTGCGCGTGCGGCCCGGCGCCGCCTGCCGCTCCAAGACTTGCTCCAGCTGCTGCTGGCGAATCTGATCGAAAGCCGCCTCGGCCAGCAGCGATTCGCCGTATCGCAAGTGCAGCCCCACCCAGTGCATCTGGGCGGGCGTCACCTGCCACCAGCGCGGAATCTTGGCGCTCAGAATCATCTGGGGCACCAGATCGCCCCAGATCAGCGCCTGCTCCCTAGTGGGCACCATGAAGTTCTGTTCGGCCTCCGCCAAAGCGTAAGGCAGGCCGCAGAGTGATCCCTCCAGCCGGCCGCCGGCGTTGGAGGGCCAGCCCGTGCCCAGCACCTCGGTGGCCCGCCAAGTCTGCTGACTGCCCTGCACTCCGATGAAGTCGTGGCTGCGCACGAACAGCGGGTTGGTCAGCAGGAGCTGGCCGCCCGGCGGCGCATAGTGTATGTAGTTCAGGCCGACCAGCGTGTCACGCAGCAGAGGCGCAAGATGGCCCCGCAGCTCGCGCAGTCGCTCCGGATTGCCCGCAGCGCGTTCGATCGCCGCGCGCAAGTTCAGGCGGCGCTGCCCTTCGATGTGACGTTCGGTCCAGTAGCCGTACGCAAAGGCGTTGCGTTCCACCGTGGTGAGCGCCGCCCGCGGCAGTTGCACCTCCCCGATGCGACCCGCCAAGCGATTCAGCAGCGCGGTGTTTGGTCGTTCGCCCCGGGCCAGCGCTTCGAAATGATCCGCCACTTCGAACAGCAGATCCAGCGGGATCAGCCGCTGCGCCTCGAACAACCGCATCATCTCCTCAAGCACGCGGTTCTCGGTTTCCGGATCCACCGAACGTCCGATCCCCGCCAGCAGCTCCATCATGCGGCCTTGAGGGGGAACCTGGGCTGCGCTGCCCGCAGCCGCCAGCAGCCTGTTAACGCCCGCGCGGCCCGCATCGAACAACTCGCGGTTGCCGGCCACCTTGCCGAAGGGACTCAGCAAGTCGGCCAGCGTGCGATCCGCGTCCGCTTCACGTATGAACCCTTGGCGGCAGAAGATCTGCCACAGGCTGACCAGGGCTTGCATGGTCCCCGCGACGTTGGCCCTGAGCAGTTGATCGCCTATGCGGCTGATGGCCTGAGCGGTATCCAAAAACTGGATTATGGTGGCGTCGCTGATCCCGGGCGCCTCGGCGAACAGCGAGTACTGCGCGCCCATGGTGCGATACTCGCGGGCCAGCCGATCAACGGTGGCCGGCGCCAGAGGTTGCGCCCGCCGGCGATTCAGATCGCTCAGCGCCATGAAGATCTTCAGGGGCTCGTTCTCCACCGCTTTGCGGCACAGGCCGAACAAGGCCTCAATCAGATCGTCCGGTTCGCGCCAGGACGAGGCGGCGCGTGTCAGACGCCCGTCGTAGCGGCCGTGCGGGTGTTTGATGAAGAGGTCCTTCCAGACCTCCAGATTCCCAGGGATGTGAGGCCGCCCGTCGGCCTCCAGTCGCAGGCGCGTGGTCAGCAACAGCATGTCGGTGTTGGCGCGAAACACCGGCCGCGCCGGACCCGGGCTGGTCACCCGCCCGCGCACCGCCAGATAGAAGCGCTTCATGCGCTCGGGCTCGGTCAGGTACTCCTTGACGGGGCCGTTGACCCTGGCCAGCGCGTCGAAGTAACTGGCCATCCAACCGTCGTCGCGAGTCAGCAGGCGTTCGAAAAACGCGGCCCCCTGATCGGGCGACACCCCCACAAGTTCGGCCCACATGCGCGCGGTTCGCGCACCCCCGGGCACGACCGCCCTGCCGTTACGGATCTCAAACATCCCGCCGAAGAAATCCAGCACGTGTCCGAAAGGCCGCAGCCGCTCCGTGGAGACGGCCTTGCGCAGGGCTGCGGCAGTCTGGCGGTCCAGCTTGGAAAACCCAAGATAAAGGCGGCACAGCGCCGGATCGCCCAGGAAGGCGTCAATGAACGCGCCCGCCTGGCGCTCCTTGCCTGTAAGCCAGTATTCCGGCCCGAATAGCACCGGCACGCGGGTAGGTTTAAAGTCGTGCTTGAAGGGCTGGTTCGTGCGCAGCGCTTGCTCAAGTTCAGCCAGCGGAAACCCGGAATCAATGGTCAGAAAAGCCCGCGTGGCGTTGACCGTCTCCAAAACCAGCTCGCTGCCGCATGCGCCGCGGATGCGATACCCCAGGACTCGCAACAACTCTCCGGTCTTGGGCGACTCACAAGCTTCTATGAGGATCACCTTTTCCGAGCCGGCCAGTTTCTCCAACTCGCGGGCCTGCGAGAGATAGCGCTGGAGCAGCTTCATGTACTCGGTCGGCTCCAGCGCCTCCCCGGAGGTGGCTGCCTGGTAACCGTTGGTCACCACGTTGCGCGCCAGCGCCGGCAACAGCTCCTCCGGCCCCACGTCCTGTGAAACGGCAGCCATCCGCAGGAAGGAACTCAGCGGGCCCGGGATCTCAATGTAAGCCGTCTCAGCCTGCGGCCTGGCGCTTGCCTGAAAGGGCGGGGGAACCGCCGCCCGGCCTTCCGCCTCCTGCCAGAGAGTCCAATGCCGCAAGGCCGCAGAGCGGTCGCCTGCCAGCAGGTCCAGGACCACCAACCGTCGCGCCACATCGCTGCGTCGCTGCCGGTCGGAAGGGCGCAACGCCTCCAGCAGCCGTTCGTATGCCGACCGCGCCTCCGGGTCGCGATAGCGGTCCAGGAACTCCGCATAGGCGCCCAGCACCGCCGCATCCCGGGGCGCACTACGCGCCGCGCGCAGCAGCAATTGCCGGGCGGCCATCCCGTCTCCGGCGTGTTCGAGCCGCCGCGCCTGCTCGGCCAGCGACTGACCGAAGCCGGCCACTGCGAAGCTCAGCCCGGCTGTCAAGATCCGTCCGAGGACGCCCATCATCCGCACCCCCGTGGTGTTTTGGCTAATAATGTAGCACGTTTGCCGGCGTTGCGCTCCCGCAAGCGCCCGCCGCCCTGCTACACTCGATCAGGAGACGGAAGCACATGTCCAAGCTTGCTGCACTCATGTTTTGCGCTGCGCTGACGGCCGCCGCTCAGTCCTACAAGATCGCCGTCGTCGGCCTGGTACATTCCCATGTCTGGGGACACCTGGGTCGCATGGCCACCAACCAGCCTGCCCAACTTGTGGGCATCGCCGAAGCCAACCCCGAGCTGGTCGCGGAGGCCAAGAAGCTGGCGCCCCAGGCGCCGATCTTCGCCGACTACCGGCAGATGCTCGAGCAGGCCAAGCCTGACATCGTCTGGGCCTTCGTTGAAAACAACCGGCACCTGGAAATAGTCCAGGCTTGTGCGCCGCGCAAGATCCACGTGATGTTTGAGAAGCCCCTGGCCTCAAGCTACAAGGACGCCCTGGCCATCGAAAGGCTGGCCCGCCAGCACGGGGTCCAGGTGATGACCAACTACCAGATGGCCTGGTGGCCGTCGCAGTACGTGGCGCGCGAGCTGGCCGGCTCCGGCGCGCTGGGCAAGATCTGGCGCCTCCACGGTATCGTGGGCCACGGCGGGCCGGGATCCAGCGGCGCGCGCAGCAAGTACTTCTTTGAGTGGCTCACCGACCCGGTCAAGAACGGCGCCGGGGCGCTGGTTGACTTCGGCTGCTACAACGCCTTGTGGGCCCTGTGGTATCTGGGACGGCCGGCAAGCGTGTTTGCGCAGGTCAACCGGCTGCAACCGGAGCGCTTCCCCAAGGTCGAGGACAACTCCACCCTGCTGCTCAGCTACCCCGAGGGCGTCGCCCTGCTGGAAGGTAGCTGGGATCTGCCGCGTAGCTTCCAGGACTTGGAAGTCTTCGGCCGACAAGGGAGCCTCAACGTCACGCGCGAGCGCGTCGAGCTGCGCAAAGGGCGCGAAACACAGGAAGCGCCGCTCAAGCCCCTGCCGCCGGAGCGCGCCGAGCCGATCGCCTATATGGTGAATTGCTTGCGCAACAACCAGCCGGTGGAGGGCCTGGTGGGCCTGCCCATCAACGTGCAGGTCGTCGAGATCCTGGACGCCGCCAAGGAGTCCATCAAGACCGGACGCGCCGTGCGTTTGCCGGCTCGCTGATCAGTTTTCCTGCGGCGAAGCGACGCGCGCCAGCGAAAACGGGTAGCGCCCCTGGCGCCCCGGATTATCCGGATCGTAAATGATCACCACGGCCGAACCCGGCGACAGTGGGTCGCGATGCTGGAAGGCCCCCGAGCGTAAGGCGCCGCTTAAGAGAGTAAACTCGTATTGCACCAGGTAGCGGCGACCTTTGCCAGGCAGCTTCTGCGAACGCGTTACCCGTCCCAGCGCAGCGCGCCCCTCCTCCAGCAGCCGGCGCTACCTGCGCAGCGTCAGGCCGATGGCCAACGCCGAGCCGGCAAGACCCGCGGCGACGGCCGCCGCGGTCCACAACGGCGGCCCCGCCGGCTCGTGCCCCAAGCGCCAACTGCGTGCCGGCTCCGACGGAAGGTATCCGATAGCCACCCGTGATCCCGCCCGGAGGCCGGCAGCGTTCTGCCTCCGCACGGTGAAGCGGCCTGTGTAGTAGCGATCTCCGGCTTGGTACCGGTAAACGGCGAACAGGCGGCGTTCCTTGTCACGCGTGACGCCGGTCCGGATCACTTCAGCCTCCGTCCAGACGGCCTCGCGGCGAATACGCTCCAGCCGCAGCCGGCCGCTCTCGTGCGCCAGATACAGGGTGACTCCGGCCCCGGGAGCGCCGGCCGCTAACAACAGGGCGAAGGCCGCCGCAGCCTTTCCGGCCGTAGTCAGCCGCACCGGCCTGGGGATCGCGCGCACCAGCTCCTGCGGGATTGCCGCCGGCGCGCTTGCTTCTTCAGGGGGCATCACCTGGCTCCTTGGACTTGGGCTCCGGCAGGCGCCCGGCTTGTTTGAGAGCGCGGCGCAGCAGGAACTCGATTTGTGCGTTCATGCTGCGCAGCTCGGCGTCCGCCCAGCGCTGAACAGCGTCGTAAATCACCGGGTCCAGACGCAACGGAAACGCCTTCCTCTCAGCCATCGGCTCTGTCGGGCGTGCCCTATTGATAGAGCGTCCCGGTGTTCACTACGGGCTCCACCCCGCGCTCGCTGCACAAGACCACCAGCAGGTTGCTCACCATGGCGGCCTTGCGCTCTTCGTCCAGCTCCACCACGCGCTTCCGGCTGATCTCCTCCAGCGCCATCTCAACCATGCCTACCGCGCCCTCGACGATCTTCTTACGGGCGGCAATCACCGCCGCCGCTTGCTGGCGGCGCAGCATAACGCCGGCGATTTCGGGAGCATAGGCCAGGTGACTCAAACGCGCTTCGATGACTTCAATTCCCGCCCGCGCCAGCCGGTCCTGGATTTCGTGCCGCAGCCGCTCGGCAATCTCGCCCGCCGAAAGGCGCAGCGAGATCTGCCCCTCCTCGTGCGCATCGTACGGATAGCTGGTCGCCAGATTGCGCACCGCTGCTTCGCTCTGCACGTGCACGAAGTTCTCATAATCGTCCACGTTGAAGACCGCTTCGAAGGTCTCGATGATGCGCCACACCACAACCGCGGCGATCTCAATAGGGTTGCCGTCGCGGTCGTTGACCTTGAGTTTGCCGCTCTCGAAATTGCGCACGCGCAGCGACAGCCGCCGGCGGGTGGTCAAGGGATTCACCCACCAGAAGCCGGGTTGCTTGATGCTGCCTTTATAGACTCCGAACAGCGTGATGACCTGGGCTTGGTTGGGGTTGACAACCGTCAGACCGGCCCAACAAAGGCCGTCGGCCACCAACACCAAAATCCACAAGAGGACGTACCAGCCGGCGGCGGCCTGGATGGAGGCGACCAGCGCGGGCACCGCCAGAAACGGGGCGACGAGCAGGACGAACAAGGTCGGCCAGCCGGGCAAGCCGCGAATGGGTTTTTCTTGCAGCATGTGGGATTCCTCGCTTCTGATACCACGATGATATCACAAAGACGTCAGACCGTCAACCCCAATCCGCCGCCTATTCCAGGTACTTCTTCAGGTCCGGCTTCAACTGGCGCTGCACGTCCGGATCGTTCAGATTCTCACGCGTGATCAGCCGCGCGGGAAGGTTCTGGATCCGTTCCGGCTTTTCGCCCCGCAGCAGCCGTACCGCAGCCATCACCGCATCGTGCCCCATGCGGAAGGGATCCTGCACCACCAGCGAATCAATCACCCCCGCCTTCAGGTCTTCCAGCAGCGTCGGACTCCAGTCGAACCCCACCAGCCGCGTCCGGCTCTGGCGCGCTTTTAGAGCCTGCGCCGCGCCGACCGAGCCGGTTTCGTTGGACGCGAACATGCCGTCTGCGTCCGGGTGCGCGGTCAGCATGTTTTCGGCCACGGCGAGCGACTTGGCGAAGTCCGACATGCCGAAGCGTTTGTCGGCGATGCGGATATCCGGAAATTTCTCGCGCAGCACGTCCTCGAAACCTTGCTCGCGGGCGATGGTGGAGGCGGCGCCCGGCTGGCAGGCCAACAGCAGCACCTTTCCCTTGCCCTTCAGGATCCGACCCATGCGTTCGCCGGCCAGCCGCCCGCCGGCGTAGTTGTCGGTGGCGATGCGGGCTGCGAAAGCCTCGGTGTCAACGCCCGTGTCGAAGATGATGACCGGGATCCCTTCGCGTGCGGCGCGCTCGACCACGCCCACCATGGCGCGCTTGTCAATGGGCGCAACCGCGATGGCGTCCACGCGCCGGTTGATCATCGCGTTCATGATCTGAAGCTGACCGGCGTAGTCGGTCTCCGAGGTGGGCGCGTTCCACTGTATCTCGACGCCGCTTTCGCGCGCAGCCGCCACGGCCCCGGCATGGATGGACTGCCAGAAAAGGTGGGAGCGGCCCTGTGCGATCACTCCTATGACTCGCCTGCTCTGGCGCCGGCAGCCGGCCAGTGAAACCAGACTCGCGCCGCAGCAAACCAACAGCCTCCTGCGTTTCATGAGCTTCCAGTATGCCTCAGGCGCGACGCCAGGATCAGACCCCCCGGCCGAGCCGCGTGATGCGGCCGGCCAGATCCGAGAGCTCCTCGCGGCTTTCGCAACCGATGGTGAAGCAATCCACGCAATCTAGCGACAGGGCATAACGCAGGCACTCTTCCACGCGCGAACGCAGCCGCCCCACACCCAAGATCTTCATGCCGATGACGCCCTTGCCCGCGGCCTTGATGCGCCGCAGCACGGGCAGAACGGTCTGCGGCGGGCCGTCCATGGCCACGCCCGCCGGGTTGATCCGGGCCAGCACCACCTGGGCCCAGGGATGCGCCGCAGCGGCCTCCAGCGCCTCCAGGCTGTGGCAGGAGACGCCGTGAGTCCTCACGATACCCCGCTCGCGAGCCTCGGCGATGGCGGCCATGACGCCCTTCATGCGCTCCGGCCAGTCGGCCTCCGTCATGCAGTGCAGCAGGAGAATGTCAATGTAGTCGGTCCCCAGTTCCCGCCGGAACCGGTCCAAATCTGCGCAGGCCTCCTGCTCGCTTGAAGCACGCGTCTTGCTCAGGACGGCCACGCTGTCGCGCGGCACGCGCTTGAGCGCCTGGCGCACGTGCGGGTGAGTGCCGTACTGATCGGCGGAATCCCAGAAGCGCACGCCTTGATCCCAAGCTGCCTGGAGCAGATCGGCCAACCCGCCCAGTCCCAGCTTGCGGGTTTGATTCGAGCTGCCGCCCACGCCGTTTGTGCCGGTGCCGACCGCCAGCCTGGTCACCGGCGTCTTCATAGGACCCAGCCAGATCCGGTCGGAAGCCTCAACTCCGGCAGGCGCGGCCGGCAACCCCACGGCCCCTGCGGCTGTCAAACCAAGATTCAGAAACGTGCGGCGATTCACGGCCGCCCCTCCTTAGGGAAAACCTTAGCACAGTCGGAGAGGCAACGACGCGCCCAAAGACCGCAGGATCTCAGTGTGTCTGCGGGCGCGCCCTGATGTTGTCAATGAGCCGCGTCGAGCCGGCCCACACCGCCGCCGCCACCAGCACCTCGTCCTGGATCCGCTGGACGGGTTCAATCAGCAAGGGATCCACTACCTCCAGGTACTCCACGCGCAGCAACGGCTCGGTTGCCAGCACTTCCAGGGCCCGGCGCCGCGCAACCTCAGGGTCAGCGGCGCCTACCCGGATTTGTTCCCCTGCCGCTTGCAGCGCCCGGTAGATCGCCGCCGCCGCGCGCCGCTCGTCGGGACTCAGCCGCTGGTTGCGCGAACTCATGGCCAAGCCGTCCGGCTCCCGCACCGTTGCCCCGGCCACGATTTCAACCGGCAAGTTCAGATCCCGGACCATGCGCCGGACTACGGCCAACTGCTGCGCGTCCTTCTCCCCGAAGTAGGCGCGATCCGGTTGCACTATGGCGAACAGCTTCGCTACTACCGTGGTGACGCCGCGGAAGTGGCCCGGCCGGAAGCGCCCGCACAAATGCTCGGTCAGGCCGGTGACTTCCACGAAGGTGCGCTGCGGCTCGGGATACATCTCTTCGATGGAGGGGGCGAAAATCAAGTCCACGCCGCGCGCGCGGCAGAAGTCCCGATCGGCCTCCAGAGTGCGGGGATAGCGCTGGTAATCCTCCTGTTGATTGAACTGAATGGGATTCACGAAAATGCTCACCACCAGGTAACCCTGGGAGCGGCGGGCAAGCTCGATCAGGCTGCCGTGGCCCGCGTGCAGCGCGCCCATGGTTGGGACGAATTCTATGCTTCGTCCGGCGCGGCGCGCCTCCCGGACGGCGGCCCTGACCTGCGGTATGGTGTGAACCACTGCCAGGCTCATTGACCGGCCTCCTTCGCCGGAGGAAAACGTCCCTGGCGCACATCCTCGGCGTAGGCGCGCGTCGCTTCCACGATAACCTCGCCCAGCCGCGCGTACTGCTTGACGAAGGGCGGCGCCGGCCCCTGATACAAGCCGAAAGCGTCGTAGCTTACCAGCACCTGCCCGTCACAGTGAGGCCCGGCGCCGATGCCGATGGTCGGTATGCCCAGCGCGGCGGTCACTTCGCGCGCCACATCCGCCGGAATGGATTCAACCACCAGGGCGAAGGCCCCGGCGCGCTCCAGCGCAACAGCGTCCTCCAAAAGCTGTTCGGCGTCCTGCTGATCGCGCGCCTGCCGGCGGAAACCCCCAAGGCGGTGGACCGCTTGGGGCGTCAGGCCCAGGTGACCCATCACTGGGATGCCGGCCTCCACCAGGCGGGTGACGGTCTCAAGCACCGGCCTCCCACCTTCAATCTTCACCGCCGCAGCGCCGCCCTGCTGTATGAGGCGACCGGCGTTACGCACGGCTTGTGCGACGCTCACCTGGAAGCTCATGAACGGCATGTCGGCCACCACCAGTGCGCGTTGCGCGCCCCGGCTCACCGCTCGCACATGGTGCAGCATGGCCGGCATGGTCACCGGCAGCGTATTTTCACAACCCATTATGACCATGCCGAGCGAGTCGCCCACCAGCAGTACGTCCACGCCGGCGCGATCCAGCAGCGCCGCCATGCTGGCGTCGTAAGCGGTAAGCATCACTATCTTCTCTCCACGCTGTTTCATGACCCTCAGGTCGGGGACCCGCACGGGTTTGACAGGTTCCATCCTCGCCAACCTCACCTCAGCTCAACACCTGCTCGAGCCGCCCGGCGGAGGCCTCATCCAGGCCGCGCCGGAGGGCAAGGGCGATAAGCTGCCGGGCACAAGCCCGATAAAGTTCGCGCACATGCTCAGGCGCGCCCGCCAAGGCTTTCCAGTGCAGGGCTATCGTCTGGTGATCGCCGCGCTGGATAGGACCGGTGAGCGCGTTGCACGGCCCCAGCGCCAGCGTGTTGCGCCAGCTCGCCTCGACCAACGGAGCCAAAGCGCCAAGAGCGACGGCCTGGTCCAGGCCAGCTTCCTTCATCAGCATAACAGCGGCGTCCACCAGCCCGACCAGGCAGTTGCTGGCCATCACCGCTGCGGCGTGATACCAAGCCCGCCGCTCGGCCGGGATCGGCAGCGCCACTCCGCGCGCCACGCCGACGATTTCACGCGCCCACCGCTCCGCCGCTCCGCCGGCGGTTACGCCGAAGGCCACACCGTGCAACGCGGCGACGCCCTGCTCGGGCGTCGCTACGGTCTGGAGGGGGTGGATCGCTCCGCACGAGACGCCCGCCGCGGCCAGCGGCGCCAGCGCCTCCGGGCCGCGGACTCCGGAAGTGTGCAACGCTACGCCTTCGCGCATGCCCGCCTTTGCCAGGCGCTCAGCCACCGACCAGATGGCGTCGTCGCTCACTGCGACCAGCACCCGTGCCGCCAGGCTTGGCAGTTCTTCCAGCGCTACCGCGGGCACACCGATAAAGGCGGCAGCCGCAGCCGCGCGCCGGGGATCGCGCCCGCTTAAGGCCGCCACCGGCTGGCCCCCTTCCGCAAGCAATCTGCCCAGCGCCTGCGCCATACGTCCAGCGCCCACGATAGCGATCCTGACCGAGCGCTCCATGCTTCTATCATCAGAACATTTCCCGACGGCCGGCCATCGAGTCCGCGACAACCTGCCTGGCCGGCGGTGCATCTAAGTATGGTGAATCCCGTGCCTGTGCCGGCGGCTCAGCCGTCCGCCGGACAGCAAGGCCAAGCAAAGCGATAATCTTTGGTAAGGAGCAAGTCGTGATGAGGAAGACCCTGGTTAGTCTGGTGCTACTGTGCTCGGCCGCCCTGGCGCAGTACAAGTATGAACCTGCCGGCTCGCCGCCTGAGGAGCTGGCGCCGGCTGTCCGCGAAGCCCTCCAAAAGACCGGGCACAGGGTGGTCGCCGCCAACGGCACCGTCGTAGCCGAATTCTGGTTCCGCGCGCAGGCGCCCACAGGCGCGTCGACTACCGAAGAAAACGTCTCGCTCACCACCATCCCGCACGGCGCTCTGGTGGGAGCCGTCCGCTTCCCCGGGCGCGGCAGCGATCGTCGCGGGCAGAGCCTTAAACCAGGCGTGTACAGCCTCCGCCTGAGTTACTATCCTACCGACGGAGCTCACCAAGGCGTCTCGCCTCAGCGCGACTTCCTGCTGCTGGTCCCGGCTGCCGACGACAAGGATGTCAACGCCACGCCGTCTTACCAGGAAGTGGTGGCCATGAGCAACAAGGCTTCGGGCACTTCACACCCGGCGATCCTCAGCATTTGGAAGCTGGAAAAATCAGAGCCGGCCGGCATCAAGCGAGAGGCCGAAGGCGACTGGGTCCTGCACGCAACCATCGGTGATATTCCGGTGGCCGTTATCGTGGTGGGTACTTACGCCGGCTGAGCCGGGTCGCTGCGCGAGCAATCTGTTATCCTGGCTGGGTAGCACCGCCTCATGCGCGAGCTCAGCTATACTACGGCTGCCGGCATCCGCGTCAGCCGTACGGTGTCCCGCTTGCCCTTTCGAAAAGGTCTGGGGCACTTACTGCGCGAGCTGGACCAATACCGCGGCTTTTATCTCTCCTCGGGCTATGAGTACCCGGGACGCTACTCCCGCTGGGACATCGCCTCAGTGCGCCCGCCCCTGGAGATTCTAGGTTTCGGGCGGGAAATGCGTTTCCGCCCGCTGAACCTGCGCGGGCAAGTGCTGGTGGAGATGCTGCACCGGGTGCTGGCGGCTCATCCGCACTGGGAAAGCCTCGAGCTGGCGCAAGGAGCGCTGGTGGGCAGGCTCAAGCCGTTGCCCGCGCTTTTCCCCGAGGAACAGCGCAGCAAGCAGCCGTCGGCTTTTTCCATTCTGCGCGCCCTGATCGAAGAGTTTCGCCATCCCAAAGACTCGCGCCTGGCGCTGGTGGGCGCCTTTGGCTACGACCTGCTGTTTCAGTTCGACCCTATCCGCCTGAGGCTGCCTAGAGAAAACCAGAAAGATCTGCATTTGTTTTTGTGCGACGACATCTGTTTCATGGACCGCAAGCGCGAGCTTATAGAGCGCTACCAGTACGACTTCGACTTCGAAGAGCTGTCTACGCTCGGGCTGGCCCGGACGGGCGAAGCGCTGCCGCCCCCTGCTGAAACAGAGCCATGTGAAATTGTTTCCGACCACACCCCCCAAGAGTACATGGCCAAGGTCGAAACCGTGCGCCAGGGCATGCGCCGCGGCGATTATTACGAAGTGGTCTTGCGCCGCACCTTCCGCGCCCCCTTCCTGGGCCGCCCCTCCGAGCTGTTTGGACGCCTGCAAGTAGCCAGCCCCAGCCCCTACGAGTTCCTCCTCCAGTTCGGCGACGAACAGTTGATCGGCGCTTCGCCGGAGATGTTCGTCCGGGTGGAAGGCCGGCGCGTGGAGACCTGCCCCATCTCGGGCACCGCCCGCCGCACCGGCGATCCGCTCCGGGACGCCGAAGCCATTCGCGAGCTGCTGAATTCGCTTAAAGAGGAATCCGAGCTGACGATGTGCACGGACGTGGACCGCAACGACAAGTCGCGCGTTTCGGTTCCCGGTTCGGTGCGCGTGATCGCTCGGCGGCTGATCGAGTCCTACGCCGGGGTTTTTCACACTGTGGACCATGTGGAAAGTCTGCTGGCCCCGGGTTTCGATTCCCTGGACGCTTTTCTCAGCCACATGTGGGCGGTCACCGTTATAGGCGCGCCGAAGAAGGCCGCCGCCCAGGCTATCGAGGATTTGGAGAAGGACGCCCGCGGCTGGTACGGCGGCGCCGTGGGCATGATCCTGCTAAACGGCGACATCAACACCGGCATCCTGATCCGCACTATTCATCTGAAGAACGGCCTGGCGTCGTACTCGACCGGCGCCACCTTGCTTTACGATTCAATCCCAGAGCGGGAGGAGCTGGAGACCCGCCTGAAGGCTACCGGCTTCTTCCGTGCCTTGCGCCCGGAGAAGCCTGCGCCGCCGGCGCCCGCCGGGCCGCATCCGGGCGAGGGCGTGCGCATGCTGCTGGTGGATAACGACGACTGCTTCATCCATACTCTGGCCAACTACGCGCGCCAGACAGGCGCCGAGGTAGTGACTTACCGGGCGGGGTTCCCGCTGGAGTTGATCGAGCAGCACCGGCCCGACCTGATTCTGATTTCGCCGGGGCCCGGCCGGCCGGCGGATTTCGGGGTGCCGGATCTGGTGCGTTACGCCGCCGCACGCGGCGTGCCGGTGTTCGGCGTTTGCCTGGGCTTGCAAGGCGTGGTGGAGGCCTTCGGCGGCCGGCTGGGCGTGCTGGATTATCCCGTGCACGGAAAGCCGTCGCGCGTCCGGCACACGGGCGAAGGAGTGTTTCAGGGCCTGCCGGAGACATTCCAGGTGGGCCGCTACCACTCGCTGTTTGCACTGAAGGAGGCGCTGCCGGAATGCCTCCGCATCACCGCCGAGTCCGAGGACGGCGTGATCATGGGCGTGCGGCATCGCGAACTGCCCATCGAGGCCGTCCAGTTCCATCCCGAATCCATCCTGACGCTGGACGGCGACTGCGGCCTGCGCCTGATCGAGAACGTGGTGCGGCTTTACGGACGGCGCGCCGCGGGCGGCAGAGCTTGAGTGGCACGGGTAATCGTGGTCGGCGGCGGGCTGGCGGGCATGGCCTGCGCCGCGGCCCTGGCGTCAGCGGGTTTCACGGTTGAGCTTCATGAGGCCGGCCCGCGGCTCGGCGGGCGCGCAGGCTCGATTCTGCTGGATCCGGCCGATCCCTCCGGCGGCCTGATTGACAACTGCCAGCACATCCTGCTGGGCTGTTGCCGCAACCTGCTGGATTTCTACCGCCGGCTAGGCGTTGCGGACCTGATACGCTTTTACGAGGAATTTTACTTCGTCGAGCCCGGCGGGCGCACCTCGGTACTTCGTCCCGGAAGGCTTCCGTCAGCGGCCCGGTGGGCCCCGGCGTTTCTCAAACTGCGGTTCCTGGGCCTGCGCGATAAGCTGGCTGTTATCCGGGCGTTGGCCGGCGTGCGGCGTCAATTCGCCACGCGCACGGACCTGGACGCAATCACCATGCTCGACTGGTTGCGCCACCAGCATCAGCCTGAGGCCGCTGTGGCGCGCTTCTGGCGCCCGGTGCTGATCAGCGCGATCAACGAAGAACCGGACCGCGCGGCCGCGCACCACGGTCTGCAAGTATTCCGGCTCGCCCTGCTGGCCGGCGCAGATGCGCACCGCATGGGCGTGCCGGCGGCGCCGCTGTCGGATCTTTACGCGCTTAAACGCTGGCGCCGTCTTCCCGGTGTGACGATTCATTTGCGCAGTGCGGTGCGGAGCTGGCGGATAGAAGGCGGGCGCCTCCGCGGTGTCCTCAGCGGCGACGGCGAGCGGACCGCGGATTTCTACGTTTCGGCCCTCCCCTTCGATCGGTTGGGCGGGCTGGCGGAGGAGCTGAAGTTGGATCTGAGCGCTTTCCAGCCCTCGCCCATCACCGGCATCCATTTGTGGTTCGATCGCCCGGTGATGGATCTGCCTCAAGCCGCGTTACTGGACCGCACGATTCAGTGGGTCTTCAACAAAGGTGAGGGCCGTTACCTGCTGGCGGTGGTCAGCGCCTCGCGAAGCCTGCTGGCGCTGGCTCGCGACGAGGTGATCAGCCTGGCGCTCGATGAGCTGAAGGAATTCTTCCCCCGTGTCGGCCAGGCGCACCTGGAGTATGCCCGAGTGGTGAAGGAAGCTCGCGCTACATTTTCCGCCCGGCCGGGACTGCAAGCCCTTCGCCCCACCAACGTCACGCGCCTGCCGAATCTGTTTCTGGCGGGCGACTGGACGCGCACCGGCTGGCCGGCCACTATGGAAGGCGCGGTCCGCAGCGGCTATTTGGCGGCGGAAGCGGTCACGAAGGCGGCCGGGACGCCGCGGCGTTTTCTTATCCCGGATCCGGCGCCTTGACCCTCTTCGAGCGCGGCGGTTAGCATGGCGCTAGATGGGCCGCGCCGCCAAACCCTCGCCGATCTATCTGGACACCCACGAGGCGGATGCCGGCGCCGCGCCCTGTCGGCCGCGTCGCCGGTTGATCGCCTTCGGCTGGTACGGCGGCAAGTTCAGCCACCTGGGCTGGCTGCTGCCGCGGCTGCCGCGCTCGCGGCACTACTGCGAACCTTTCGGCGGATCAGCGGCCGTGCTGCTGAATCGCGAGCCGTCGCCCATTGAGACTTACAACGACATTGACGGCGAGGTGGTGAATTTCTTCCGCGTGCTGCGCGATCAGAAGGACCGACTCATTGAGGTCATCGGATTGACGCCCTTCGCTCGGGAGGAATTCTATCGCGCGGTCTCCGACCACGCCGGCGCCTTGACGGATCTGGAACGGGCCCGGCGCTTTTACGTGCGGGCCCGCCAGGCTCGCACCGGGCTGGCGCAGACCGCCTCGCTCGGCCGCTGGGCCAACTGCAAGAGGACCAGCCGCAACGGCATGTCGGGCGTGATCTCGCGCTGGCTGGGCGCCCTGGAAGACCTGCCCGCGATCGCGTCGCGCCTGCTGCGAGTGCAAATCGAGAATCGCCCGGCGCTCGAAGTAATTCGCCTTTACGATGACCCCGACACTTTGTTTTACTGCGATCCGCCCTACGTGCACGCCGCTCGCGGCGATCGCCGCGCCTACCGCTTCGAAATGAGTGACGAAGAGCACCGCGAGCTGGCGCATTTGCTCGGCGCGATCCGGGGCAAAGCGGCCGTTTCAGGCTACCGCTGCGAGCTGATGGACGAGCTTTACAAGCACTGGCGGCGCCACGACGCTCCGGCTAAGAACTGTCACTCGGTGAAGAAGCCCCGCCGCGAGGCGCTATGGACCAACTACTGAGGCCTGCGCCTCAGCGCTCCCGGCAGCGATTGCCCTCGATCCGGTTCGCCCAACGCGGCACGCCCGGCGCGAGCGCAACGCAGCGCCGGCTCATGCCGTAGCCGGTAACGACGTTGTCGCGGATCACATTATCGCGCGTCACCGCGGCCCGCTCGGCCCGCCGCCCCAGATAGATCCCCGCGCTCAGCAGCTCGGGCTCCTCCGGCCAGTAGAGGCAACCTGGGCGCTCAGGCGCGCAGCGCGCCAGATTCAGCCGCCGCAGCCGGTTGCCTGTTACCCGATGTCCGCTGCCTATCAGGAACAACCCGCCGAAGACCGCCCCGTTGATTTCATTGTCCTCGATCAGGACGCCTTCCGACTGCATGTCCGGGTTGCTGTTGTTCAGCACGATGCCGAAGTGCCCGTGCGGATAGTCCCGGCGCGCGCCGCCGTTAACGCACACGTTGCCGCGAATCTCCCCGTGATGGAACCCGTCCAGATCAAGGCACTTGCCGTTCACTTCTTCGAAGCGGTTGAACGCGTATGCGCTCAGGTCAGTATTACCCGCCGTATCAATCGCCACGGGCGTCGCCTGCGGGTCTACTTCCGAAACCGGATAACCGATTCGCCGGCCTTGGTTGTGCTCCACGCGGACTCGGGTGGCGTGTCCGACCTGTATGGCGTCGCGGGCCAGCTCTTCGAAATGGTTGCCCGCAATCAGGCCGTCGCGATTGCGCGGCGAGCGGTAGAGCGAATGCGTCCAGACGCCGTTGCCGCGCACCCGCTCCAGACGGCAGTCACGCACCGTGAAGTCCGCGACGCCTTCCTCGAGCAGGATCCCGCCGGTGGCGTTGTTCCGCCCGCCGGCGTCCAGCGAACCGCTATCGGTGATCTGAACGCGCTCGATGCGCACCCCGCGCGAGCGGGCGATAAGGAGCGCAAACCCGGCGATATTGCTCAGCCGCACGTCGGCAACCGTGAGGTTCTCCAGGTCTTCGGCCAGCACGCCGTTACCGGTCGTGAACCGGCAAAAGGGGGCGTCCGCGGGCGGCAACCCTTGAGGCTGCGCCAGGGCGGCTCGGTTGCCGTCGAGGGAAAGATTGACCACTCGCACGCGCCGCGCACGCGCCAGCACCAGCAGGGCGCGTCCCCGGAAATCGGGCGCCGCCCGCAACAAGGTTCCCTTCGGGTCCCCTCGGATCTCCAGGTCTGCGGATCCCTCGGGCGCTTCCAGCTCGCGGCGCAGTTCAATTACGCCCGCCGGCAGCGTCAGCACGCCGGTGCGCGGTAGCGGCGGTGGCGTTGCTCCCAGCGCCGCCAGCAAAGCCAGCGCGGCCGTCACGCGAGGACCTCGATGGTGACCGGCGGGAACCGGCGGCGTCCCAGCCGCATCTCGAGCTGATGCACGCCCGGACCCACCTCTTTCGGCAAGGGAAAGCTTATCTGATACAACGGCGGGCGCGGGTCGGCACAGAAAATCTCCCGCTCAAGCACCGGCCGTCCGTCAACCGCGGCCTCGAACCGCTCCGGCTCGCAAGTCTCCTCGAGATTGACTTGAACCGTCCGCGTGTGAATGCGCGTACCGGCCAGCAGGTCGATGGCGTCCCTCACTGTGACCACGCGCGGAACCATCGGCGGCGGCGGAATGACGCGCAGTGCGGCGGGCGCTGCGAGGGGCTGGCCAAGCCAAGACAGATCCAGCGGCTGAAGCCCGCTGCCCACACCGCCGGGCAGCTCGAGGTTGAGCTGCTTGAGGCCGTAGCGCGCCGGGCCCAAGTAACTGAGGCGCGCGCCGCGGCCTGCTACGCGCGCCTCAAGCGTGTTCAGGTCGCAGTCCTCGGGCAGGTCCTCAATCCACAACGACGCCACCGCGAAGCGCCCCCGCGCTGGCACGGCAGGCTCGGAGCTGTAAGCGTTGGTGATCCTGCGAATACGAACCGGCGACTGTGCGGCAGCCCCCCGGAGGCCTGCGAACCATCCGCTGGGTCGCTTGCGCAGCGTCACCCACTGATATTGCGTTTCGACGCCCTCCAGCGCCAGCAACTGAAAGTCGTGCTCGCGCGCGAAGACGGCGATCTCATCCGCACTGATGCGAACCCCGCTCCAGGTGTCGTAATTTCCGCCGCTCGCCGGCAGGCCGTTTAGCTGGAACCGAAAGATGCCGCAAGGCTTCAGCACTCGCCGTGCTTCGCGCAGGTACGAGAAGACCACCTCGCGCGAGGGAATGTGCTGGAAGACGGCGTAGGAACAGACAAAATCGAAAGAGTCGTCGGCGAAGGCGGCCAGGTCCGCGCCCCCCGTCAGGTGGACGTGGGCGTGCGGGATCCCGCTCAGCTTTTCGCGCGCCAGGCGCACCATTTCTTCGGAAACGTCCACGCCGTGGATCTCGCCGAAGTACGCCGCCAGCGGAAGCATAAGGCGGCCCAATCCGCAGCCGATCTCTAGCGCCCGCCTGGCGCGGTGGTCCGCGGCCGGCAGTCGCTCGAGCTCGCGTGCCAGACCCTTCGCCAGTTCCGCTCCGCTGGCGAAGAACTCCTCGTCGTCCTGGCGGCGGCGCCCGAAAGCCACGTAGTACTTGGCGTCCTCGCGCGCACGGCGGTCCCAATCCTCTCGCATGCGGCGGCAGATGTCGCTGTCCTGCATCCCCGCCTATTCTAGCGACAGCCGGCCTTCGGCTTGAAACATGCTGATTCCGGCGACGCCCGCCGCGCCGGCCTCCAGGCACGCCGCCGCGTTCTCAGGTGTGACGCCGCCGAGGGCGAAGACCGGAATACGCACGGCTCGCACGGCTTCGCGAAGCCGCGCCAAGCCCAGCGGCTCGCCGTAAGGCGCTTTGGAAGCGGTGAGAAACACCGGCCCGAAGACCGCGAAATCCGCGCCCTCGCGTTCGGCGGCGTGCAACTCCTCAAGGCTGTGACAGGAAACCCCGATCAAGAAACCGGCCGGCGTGATGGCGCGCCAGCGCGTGGCCGGAATGGAATCGGCAGGCAGGTGCACGCCGTGGGCTCCGGCGGCCAAAGCGACGTCGGTGCGGCTGTTTACCAACACGCGCGCGCCGTAAGGAGCGGCCAGCGCCAGCGCGCGCCGAGCCAGCGTCAGCAGCTCTTGTGCACTTAAATCCTTTTCGCGAATTTGTATCATTTCGACGCCCGCCGCGAGGTTGCGCGCGATCGCTTCCATGAGCCGCTCTATGCCCCCCAGCGGCCTGCGGTCCGTTATGTAGTAGCGCCTCACAGCTCCCTGCAACGGCCTTCCCCCGTGTTGCACCGGACGGCCCCTCCCCCAACAACCGCTATTATCGTTGTTTTCGCGCCTGGGCGAGGCCCCGTTTGAGATGGGGCGGGACCGGACCGCCGCCAGGCCAGGGCGTTCACAGTACGTCCGCGAAGCCTCGCTTGAGATGGCGGAAGAACAGGCCGCCGGCCAGGAACATCAACGACGCGGAGGCTGCCAGGGCCGCCAGTTCCCGCAGGTTTACAGGCAAGTCAGTGAGCAGCCGCTCGCGATAGGCCTCGACGAAATGGGTCATAGGATTCAGGCGGATCAGCCCCCACAGATTGGCAGGAATCTGTTCTTTGGTGATGAAGATTGGCGTCAGCCAGAACCAGGCGGTCAGTGCGACCAACAGCACGTGGGCGGTGTCGCGCAGGTAGACGTGCAAGCTGGAGGCCACCCAGCCCAAACCCACGGCGAACAAACCCAGCAGCAGCATGTACAGCGGCAGATAAAACACCATAACACTGAAATGTTTAGCCCAGATCGCCGTCGCCGCCACCGCCAGGGCCAGGGCGATCAGATGATTCACCAGCGATGAGAGAAAGATTGAAACCGGCACCACTTCGGCCGGGAACATGGTCTTGGTGATCAGATTCTTGTGCTCCAGCAGGCTGCCGACCGAACGCTGCACGGTATCCTGGAACAACAGCCAAGGCAGAAAGCCGGCGAACAGGAAAAGCGTGTAGTTCTGGGTGATCTCGCTGGGCGGCAGCCGCACTTTCAGGCAGGTTTGGAAAACGAAAGTCCAGCTCAGAAGCAGCACCAAAGGGTGGATGACGCCCCACAGCCAGCCGGCGGCGGAGCCGACGAAGCGCTGCTGGAAATCGCGCCGCACGAGCTGGAACAGCAGGCTGCGCCGCTCAACCAAATTGCGCAGGAAATGTGCGCCGGGCAACTGATCCATCACACCGTATTGTAGTGGGCTGACGGCCGGCTCAGCCGGGCGAGGCCGGACCAGCGGCCGCAGCGCTCCGGCGGCCCCTTCAGGACCGCGCCAGCAGCCGCTCCAGCTTGGCGCCGGCCAGCAAGATGGTCTGCTCGCGCTCCGGGCCAGTCGAGATGCAGCCGATCTCCACGCCGGTTTGCTGCTCCAGGAACTTCAAGTAATCCCGGGCGCGTGCGGGAAGGTCTTCGTAACGCGTCAGCCCGGCGGTGGGGCTGCGCCATCCGGGCAGGCGCTCATAGACCGGCTCGACGGCGCTCAGGGCGCGGTGCGTGGCCGGCATCTCGTCAATGTCCTTTCCCTCCAGCCGATAGCGCACGCACACCGGGATCTCGTCGAACTCGTCCAGCACGTCCAGCTTGGTGACGACCAGACTGTCGAAGCCGTTGATCATCGCCGTGTAGCGCAGCAAGGGGACGTCAAACCAGCCGCAGCGGCGCGGCCGACCGGTCACCGCGCCGAACTCGTGTCCCAAGCGGCGCAACCTCTCGCCCCGCTGGTCCAGCGCTTCAGTGGGAAACGGTCCGCCGCCAACCCGCGTGGCGTAAGCCTTGGTGACCCCCACTACGCCGTCAATGGCGGTAGGCGGCACGCCGGCGCCGATCGGCACGCCGCCGGCCGCGGCGCTGGAGGAAGTTACGAACGGGTAGGTGCCGTGGTCCACGTCCAGCATGGTGCCTTGCGCGCCTTCGAACATGACGCACCGCCCTGCGGCGATCGCTTCATTCAACAGCTTCGCCGTATCGCATACCATGGGGCGGATGCGCTCGCCCAACCGTTCGTACTGCTCGCGAATAGCCGCGAAATCTATGGGCTCGCCCAGATGGAACGCTTTGCGCACGACCTCTTTGTCTTCGGCCAGCGCGTCGTAAAGCTGGCGGAAGTTATCCCGGTCCAGCAGGTCGGCCACCCGGATGCCGCGCCGCGCCACTTTGTCCTCGTAACAGGGCCCGATCCCGCGCGAGGTTGTGCCGATGGCGACGCGCCCGGGACGCGCTTCCGAGATGCGCTCCAGCATGCGATGAAACGGGAAGATCACGTGCGCGCGGTTGCTCACGAAAAGCCGCCCGCGCACCTGGACTCCGGCCGCCTCCAGCGCTTCCACTTCTTCCAGCAGCGCCGCGGGGTCAATCACCAAGCCGTTGCCGATGACCGCCAGTTTGCCGCATAGTATCCCGCTGGGGACCAGCTTCAGGATGAACTGCCGGCCGCCCACCCGCACCGTGTGGCCGGCGTTGTGCCCGCCCTGATAGCGAACGACGATGTCAAAGCGCTCGGAAAACACATCCACCACTTTGCCTTTGCCTTCGTCGCCCCACTGCGCGCCCAGCACAATGACGTTGCTCATCAACCAGCCTCCAGCCCGCCGCTCCGGCCGCGCCGGACGGCCCACCATAGCGAGTCGAATCACTCATTCTAGCAGCCCACCGCCGACGTCCGCCGCGCGATACTAGCTAACAGAGCATGCACCCTGCGGCTGTGCTGTTGCTGAGCTGCGCGCTGGCCACACCTGCCCAGCGTCCGGAATCCAAGCCGGCCCGCGCGAAACCCTCGTCCTCGGCTGCCGCCCAGTTATGGCCGCTCCAAACCGTAACCATCACCGGCAACGAGAACTATTCCGAGCAGCAGATACTGGAGGTCGCCGGCCTGAGGCCCGGCCAGATGGTCTCCGCGAAAGATTTCGAAGCGGCGCGCGATCGTCTGGCCGCCACCGGCGCTTTCCAGTCCATCGAATTCCGTTTCGCTCCGGCGCCCGGCGGCAAAGCCTACGTCGTGACGTTCCATGTGGCGGAGGCCGGGCCGCTGTTCCCGGTCCGCTTTGATGAACTCGGGCTGCCGGAGCAGGAGATCCGGCAGCATTTGCGGAAGGTGGATCCGCTGTTCGGCGACCGCATCCCGGCCACCGAGGCCCTGCTTAAACGCTATGCCGCCGCCATCGAGGAACTGCTTGAGCGTAGGGGCCGCCGGCAGGCGGTGCTGGGCCGGCTGGAGGCGGAGGCCGGCGAGCCGCTGGCGGCCGTGTTCGGCCCAGCCGTCGAGCGACCGCCCATCGCCGAGGTGCGATTCCTCAACAATCAAGTGATCCCGGGCGCCGCTTTGCAACGGGCCATTAGCGGCGTGGCGGTGGGCGTGCGCTACAGCGAAAAGCGCTTTCGGCAATTGCTGGACGCCAGCGTACGCCCGCTTTACGAAGCGCGGGGGCGCGTGCGGGTGGCGTTCCCGGAGATTCGACTGGAGCCGGCAAAGGATGTCAAGGGCGTTGTGGTCACCGTCAAGGTCGCGGAAGGAGAAAGTTACCGCCTGGGGGCGGTGCGTCTGGAGGGCGGTCCGCTGCCGCCGGAAGAACTGCTGCGCCTGGGAAATTTCAAGACCGACGATCTGTTCAACGCCGAGCAAATTCAAGCCGGCCTGGAGCGCATCGAGAAGCGATTGCGCCGCGAGGGCTATTTGCGCGCCCAAGCCCTCGCCGAGCGGCAGATTCACGACGAGAAAAAGACGGTGGATCTGCTGATCAGGCTGGAACCGGGCCCGCAATACGTCTTCGGCAAGCTATCCATTGAAGGGCTGGACCTGGTGGGCGAGGCCGCCATCCGGCGCATGTGGACGCTCAAGCCCGGCCAGCCTTTCAACGCCGACTATCCGGATTACTTTCTGACGCGCGTGCGCGAAGAGGGACTGTTCGACAACCTGAAGAAGACCCGCGCCCTGGCGCAGCCGCACGACGAGACGCTCACCGTGGACGTGACCCTGGAGTTCCGCTGAGTACTGCCGGCGAGGAAGAATCTGATAAGCTTCCACCTTATGAGACGCGTGACGGCGTGCGCCCTGCTCGGCCTTTCCTTGGCCGCGGCCGAGACGCTTCCCCGCCCGGAGCATCCGCAACCGCAGTTCCAGCGCGAGCAATGGCTGAATCTGAACGGCTCCTGGGAGTTCGAATTCGACGACGCCAACGTCGGGCTGAAGGAGAATTGGGCGGCGGGGGAGCGCAGGTTCAGTAGGAACATTATTGTACCATTCTGTTTTGAGTCGCCCGCTAGCGGCATCGGCGATCCCTCCTTCCATCCCTGGGTCTGGTATCGCCGCCGGTTCAACCCTCCGGAGGCCTGGCGCGGAAAGCGCATCTGGCTGCGTTTCGGAGCGGTGGACTACCGGGCCATGGTTTGGGTGAACGGCCACTACGTAGGGGGGCACGAGGGCGGCAGCGCGCCGTTCGGCTTCGACATCACCGAACGGCTCAAACCCGGCCCCAATCTGCTCACCGTCCGCGTCGAGGATCCCCCCGCCGATCGTTCGATCCCGCGCGGCAAGCAGTACTGGGAGCCGCACTCTCGCGGGATCTTCTATAGCCGGACCAGCGGCATCTGGCAGACGGTCTGGCTGGAGCCGCTGCAGACCACGCACCTGGAACGGGTGCGCATTACGCCTTCCAGCGACGGCACGGTGCGTTTTGAAGGCTTCATCGCCGCACCCGGCCCGGGCCTGGAGTTTCACGCCAGCGTACGCTGGGCGGACAAGACCCTGACCGCGGTCATGGCCTCGGCGGAAGACTCACCCGTAACTTTGCTGGCGGGCGTGCAGAATCCAAGGTCGTGGTCGCCGGGTTCGCCCAATCTCTACCAGGTGAATTTTGAACTGCGCCGAGGTGCGACCGTGCTGGACCGGGTCTCGTCCTACTTCGGATTTCGGACCGTCGGCGTGGAAAACGGCAGGTTCGTGCTGAACGGGCGGGCGCTATACCTGAAGCTGGTGCTGGACCAGGGCTACTGGCCGCAGAGCAACTTGACGCCGCCTTCCGATGAAGCCATCCAATACGACATTCGCATGACCAAGGAAATGGGCTTCAACGGCGTGCGCAAGCACCAGAAGGTCGAAGATCCCCGTTATCTTTACTGGGCTGACCGGATGGGGCTGCTGGTTTCGGGCGAAATGCCCAATGCCTACGTTTATCATTCCGCCTACGCCGATCGCTTCACGCGCGAGTGGATCGAGGTCGTCGAACGCGACTACAATCACCCTTCGGTAGTCATCTGGGCTCCCATTAACGAGAGCTGGGGCGTGCCAAACCTGCGCGAGCCGGGCCAGCAGGCTCATCTGAAAGCGCTTTACTGGCTGACGAAGTCCCTGGATCCCACCCGCCCGGTGATTGACAATGAGGGCTGGCAGCATACCGATCTGACGGATTTGTTTGCCGTGCACGATTACGCCCGCAGCGGCGAGTTGCTTTTGGCCCGCTGGAATAGGGATTTTTCGCGTCCCGGGGCGGCGTTGCCGCCGACCGGCCCGGGCTATTTGATTCCGGGCTTCAGCTATAACGGGACCCCGCTGTACCTTTCCGAATTCGGCGGTATCGCCTATATACCACAGGGCCATGAAGTGCCCAAGGACGCCTGGGGCTACTCGGGCGTGGAAAAGACCGCCGAAGCGGCGCTGGCGCGGCTGCGCGGCCTTTATGAGGCGATCGCCAAACTGCCGTTTGCGGGAATCTGTTACACCCAATTAACCGACGTCGAGCAGGAAATCAACGGGCTGCTGACTTACGACCGCAAGCCGAAATTCGATTCCAAGGCGCTCCGGGAAATCAACGAGCTGCTGAGGTAGGCGGCAAGCACGGCGGTCAGTGTGAGGATGGCCGCACCGGGAGGGATTAGTTATGGACGTCTCATGGGCAGGATTGCTGACGGTGGCGCTGGGCGCCGCGATGCAAGGCAGTTTCGCGCTTCCGCAAAAGTTCATCCGAGGTTGGGCCTGGGAGAAGATGTGGCTGGCTTACTCGATTACAGCAATGCTGGTGATTCCCTGGCTGCTGATAACCACCGTGATCCCGGAAGCTTGGGACGCCTACGCCGCGGTTGCCGGCAGCGTGCTGGCGCGCACCGCGCTGTTCGGCGCAGGTTGGGGAATCGGCTCGGTGTTGTTTGGCTTGGGCATTGCGCGGGTCGGGATCGCGCTGGCCTTCGCCATAATAATCTCGCTCACGGCAGCGGTAGGTTCGGTAGTCCCGCTCGCTGTGCTGCATCCCGATCAGCTTGCCACGCGCAGGGGCGTGTTGTTGTTTGTGGGCCTGGCGGTGGTCATCGCGGGCGTGGCCTTGTGCTCGCGCGCCGGGGCGCTTAAGGAATCGGCGAGCGCGACGCCCGCCGCAGGGCGCAGCAGCTTCGGGCGGGGTCTGGCGATCTGCGTGGCTTCCGGAATCGCTTCGCCCATGATGAACTTCAGCTATGCTTTCGGGGGTCCGATATCCGAGCAGGCCGTGCGACTGGGAGCGGGGCCGGCCACCGCGAACTTCGCCATCTTTACGATCGCGGTTTCGGCGGGCTTCCTGATCAACGCGGGCTACTGCATCTACCTGCTCAAGCGCAACCGGAGTTGGGCGCCGGGCCAGGCGCCCGATCGCCTGCGCAATCTTCTGCTGGCCACGGCTATGGGCGCCCTGTGGCTGTTCGGGTTCTTCCTTTACGGTTCCGGAGCGGCTTGGCTGGGCAACTACGGCCCTATTCTAGGCTGGCCGGTATTCATGACTGTCATGGTGCTGGTGGCGAATTTTTGGGGCATTCTCACGGGCGAGTGGAAGAACGCCGGTCCGCGGGCGCTGCGTCTGCTGGCTGCCGGCGTGGTGGTGCTCATTGGGGCCTTGATCATAATCGGCGCGGCCGCCCAGGCCTGAGCCTGGCTTAAGCTCGGCGCTTCAGCCACTCATCTACCGCGCGGGCGGCGGCGCGCCCTTCGGCCAGAGCCCAAACCACCAGGGATTGCCCGCGCCGCATATCTCCGGCGGCGAAGACGCCGGCGACGGAGGTCATGTAATTGGCGTCGGTGCGGACGTTGCCCCGTTCGTCCAGGTCCAGGCCGAGTTGTTCCACCAGCCCGCCGCGCGCCGGTCCCGTGAAACCCAGCGCCAGTAACACCAGATCGGCCTCCAGCGTGAACTCCGTGCCGGCGATCGGCTGGAAGGCCGGCGGCGGCCCCACACGCACGGCGCGCAGCGCTCGCACGCGGCCCTGCTCATCGCCTACCAGCTCCAGGGTGCCCACCGACCACAGGCGAACGCCTCCCTCTTCGTGCGAGCTCTCGGTGCGCAACTGCCGCGGCCACAGGGGCCAGGGCGTCTCCGGCGGGCGCTCGCGCGGCGGCTCGGGCAGGATTTCAAGCTGGTGGACGGAGGCCGCCTTCTGGCGGTGACAGGTCCCCAAGCAGTCGGCGCCCGTATCCCCGCCTCCCAAAATCACCACCTGTTTACCGGTGGCCAGAATTTCCTGTTCCGGCGGGATCCAATCGCCCGCCGTGCGGCGGTTCTGCTGGGTGAGGAACTCCATGGCGAAATGCACGCCCTTCAAGCTCCGACCCGGGACGCTTAAATCGCGCGGTCGCTCGGCGCCTCCGGCCAGCAGGACCGCGTCGAAGTCGCGCCGCAGATCCTCGACCGGCACGTCGCCGCCGACATGCGCTCGCGTTTGCCAGCGCACGCCTTCGGCCGCAAGCTGCTCCAGCCGGCCATCCAGCACGTGTTTCTCCAACTTGAAATCCGGGATGCCGTAGCGCAGCAGTCCGCCCAGGCGATCGGCCTTTTCAAACACCGTCACCGCGTGGCCGGCGCGATTCAACTGTTGCGCGGCGGCCAGCCCCGCCGGTCCGGATCCCACAATCGCAACCCGCTTGCCGCTGCGCGCGGCCGGGGGAACCGCTCGGACCCAACCTTCGCGCCGGGCCCGCTCCGCAACAGCCTTTTCGATTTGCTTTATGCTGACCGCGGGCTGGTTGATCGCGAGCACGCAGGAGGCTTCGCAAGGCGCCGGGCAAACGCGCCCGGTGATTTCCGGAAAGTTGTTGGTTGAATGCAACAGGCGCGCGGCCTCCTGCCAGCGGCCGTGCCAGACCAGATCGTTCCAATCCGGGATCAAATTGGCCAGCGGGCAACCGGAGTGGCAGAACGGCACCCCGCAATCCATGCAGCGCGCGGCTTGCCTGCGCAGGCGCTCGTCCGGCAAGGGCAGCTCGATCTCGAAGAAATCTTGGATGCGTTCGGCAACCGGCCGCCGCTCGGGCAGCTCACGCTCATACTCGAGAAACCCGGTGACCTTACCCATAGAGCACCTGCCTGGGCTCCGCCGGCGCCGGAGCAAAGACCGGAGGCTGGACGCCGGCACGCGCGCCCGCCAGCACGCGCCGGTATTCGCGCGGGAAGACCTTGACGAACAGCGGCAACACCGAGGCCCAGTTTTGCAAGATCCAGGCGGCCCGCCCGCTGCCGGTCAGCCGCTGGTGCCGCTCGATCAGGCTGCGCAGGTTCTCGATGTCTGCCGCCTCGGCCAGCGGCTCCAGATCCACCTCCGCCCGGTTGCATCGGCAGCGCGCGAACTCGCCGGTTTCGTCCAGCACGAAAGCCAGCCCGCCCGTCATGCCGGCGGCAAAGTTGCGTCCCGTGCGTCCCAACACCACCACCAGCCCGCGCGTCATGTATTCGCAGCCGTGATCGCCGACGCCTTCCACTACCGCCACGGCGCCCGAGTTGCGCACCGCGAAACGCTCGCCCGCCACGCCGTTGAAGAAAGCCTCCCCGCCGGTGGCCCCGTACAGCGCCACGTTGCCGATCAGCACATTCTCCTCCGGACGGAAGCTCGAGCCGGGAGGCGGATAAACCACCAGGCGGCCGCCGCTCAGCCCTTTACCGATATAGTCATTGGCGTCTCCGGCCAGAGTGAAAGTCAGCCCGGGCGCCAGGAAGGCCCCGAAACTCTGCCCCGCCGAGCCCGTGAAGCGAATGCGGACGGTGTCCGCGGGCAGGCCGCCCGAGCCGTAGCGTCGCGTGACCTCTCCGCTCAGCATGGCGCCTACCGAGCGGTGCACGTTGCGGATCTCGCGCTCCAGCTCCACCGGCTCGGCGCGCTCCAGAGCCGGGGCCGCGGCAGCGATCAGCTCGCGATCCAGCGCTTGCTCCAGTCCGTGATCCTGCGGGCGCAGGCAGCGCCGCCCGACACGCGCGGGCGCCGCCGGGCTGTACAGCACGACCGAGAAATCCAGCCCGCGGGCTTTCCAGTGCTCCTTGACGCGCCGCATCTCGAGCCGGTCGGCGCGTCCGATCATCTCATCCATGCTGCGGAAGCCCAGTTGGGCCATCAGCTCGCGCACCTGCTCGGCTACGAAAAAAAAGTAGCGGATCAGGTGCTCGGGCCGACCCTGGAAACGGCGGCGCAACACGGGATCTTGCGTGGCGATGCCGACCGGGCAGGTGTTCAGGTGGCATTTGCGCATCATCACGCAACCCATGGCCACCAAGGGCGCGGTCGAGAAGCCGAACTCCTCGGCGCCCAGCAAGGCCGCCACCACTACGTCACGTCCGGTCTGCATCTTGCCGTCCACCTGAAGGCGCACGCGGCTGCGCAGGTCGTTCAGCACCAGCACCTGCTGCGTCTCGGCCAAGCCGAGCTCCCAGGGAGTTCCGGAATGGCGGATGGCGGTGAGCGGGGAGGCGCCGGTGCCGCCGTCGTGTCCGCTAATGAGGATCACGTCGGCGTGCGCCTTGGCCACGCCCGCGGCTACGATGCCCACACCGGATTCCGAAACCAGCTTCACCGAGATGCGGGCCCGCGGATTGACGTTCTTCAGGTCGTAAATCAACTGCGCCAGATCTTCGATGGAGTAAATGTCGTGGTGCGGCGGCGGCGAGATCAGCGGCACGCCCGGGATGGCGTTCCGCACCCGCGCGATGATCTCGTCCACCTTGTGCCCGGGAAGCTGGCCGCCTTCGCCCGGCTTGGCCCCCTGGGCGATCTTGATCTGTAGCTCATCGGCGTTCACCAGGTAGTTGGCAGTAACCCCGAAACGTCCCGAGGCCACCTGTTTTACGGCGCTGCGCCGCTCGTCCCGAAAACGCTCCTCATCCTCGCCGCCCTCGCCGGTGTTGGATTTGCCTCCGATGCGATTCATGGCCACCGCCAGGGTCTCGTGCGCTTCCTGGGAAATCGAGCCGAAAGACATGGCCCCGGTGACGAAGCGCTTGACGATCTCCGAGGCCGGCTCGACTTCCTGCAAGGGCAGCGGCCGCGGCGCGCGCTTGAACTCCAGCAACCCGCGCAGCGTGCAGAATTGCCGGTTCTGATTGTCGATCAATTCTGCGTACTGGCGATAAGTCGCGAAGCTCTCCTGGCGCACGGCGTGCTGGAGCTTGCTGATGGTCAACGGATTGAACAGGTGGTATTCGCCGCCCGCCCGATAGCGGAGGCTTCCGCCCAGATCCAGTTCCGGATCCGCGTCGGTAATGGGGGCGAAGGCGTGCGCATGCCGCATGGCCGCCTCGCGCGCCAGAACGTCCAGCCCGACGCCTTCGACGCGCGAAGGCGTGCCGGTGAAGTAACGCTCCACCAGCTCCTTGTTCAGGCCCACGGCCTCGAAGATCTGCGCGCCGCGGTAGCTTTGCAGCGTAGAAATGCCCATCTTCGAGAAGACCTTCAGCAGGCCCTTGTTCACGGCCTTCTTGTAATTGCGCAGGGCCTCGTCGAAACTCAAGCCCGGCGGCAGGCAACCGCGGCGATGCAGATCCTCCAGGGTCTCGATCGCCAGGTAAGGATTCACCGCACTGGCGCCGTAGCCGATCAGCAGAGCGAAGTGCATCACCTCACGCGGCTCGCCGGACTCAACAATCAGGGCCACCTGCGTGCGCGTCTCCTCCCGCACCAGATGGTGATGAACCGCGGTTAGCGCCAGCAGGCTGGGGATCGGGGCGTACTCTTCATCAAACCCGCGATCGGAAAGAATCAGCAGCGTATAGCCGCTCTTGATGGCCAGCGAGGCGCGCCGGCACAAACCGTCCAGCGCGCGCCGCAACTCCTTGGCGCCGCCTTCGACCCGGTAGAGCGCCGGCAAGGTGGTGGCCAGGAAATCGCCCCATGAGACCCTCCGTAGCTTTTCCAGATCGCGATTGGTCAGGATGGGCTGCGGCAGCTTCAGCGTATGGCAGTGCTCGGGAGTCTCCTCCAGAATGTTGCGCTCGGTGCCGATGAAGCTGGCCAGCGACATCACCAGCTCCTCGCGGATCGGATCAATGGGCGGGTTGGTCACCTGGGCGAACATCTGCTTGAAGTAGTTGAACAGCAGTTGGGGCCGATCCGAGAGGCAGGCCAGCGGCGTGTCTATGCCCATCGAACCCACCGGCTCTTCGCCCTTCTCCGCCATGGGCGTCAGGATGAGCTTCAAGTCCTCTTCGGTGTAACCGAAGCAGCGCTGGCGCCGACGGATGGTGTCGAAGTCGGTCTGATGCCAGCGCGGCGGCTCGGGCAGCTTGTCAATGGTGATTTGATGGCGGCGCAGCCACTCCGCATAGGGCTGCCGCGCGGCCAGCCGGTGCTTGAGCTCCTCATCGGGGACGATGCGGCCCTCGGCTGTATCCACCAGGAACATGCGTCCCGGCTGAAGCTTCCCTTTGGCCCGGACCTTCTCGGGCGGGATCGGCAGCACGCCGGTCTCGGAGGCCATCACCACCAGATCGTCATGCGTGATCAGGTAGCGCGCCGGCCGCAGGCCGTTGCGGTCCAGGGTCGCGCCGATCAGTCGCCCGTCGCTGAAGGCGACGGCCGCCGGCCCGTCCCAGGGCTCCATCAGCGAGGCGTGATATTCGTAGAATGCGCGTTTTTCGGCGCTCATCGCCGGATCGCCCGCCCAGGCCTCCGGGATAAGCATCGCCAGCACGTGGGGCAGACTGCGGCCGGCCAGGTGCAGCAACTCGACCACGTTGTCCAGGATCGCCGAGTCGCTGGCGCCGGGCGTGCACACGGGGAAGAGCTTCCGGATGTCTTGGCCGAACAGCGGCGAGGCCAGCACCGATTGCCGGGCATGCATCCAGGCCACGTTGCCCCGCAAAGTGTTGATCTCGCCGTTGTGGCACAAGTAACGGAAGGGGTGCGCGAGCTGCCAGGTGGGGAAGGTGTTGGTCGAGAAGCGCTGGTGAACCAGACACAACGCGCTCACCAGCTCGGGATCCGCCAGCTCCTTGTAGAAGCGCGCAATTTGGGGCGCCAGCAACAAGCCCTTGTAAACAATGGTGCGCGTGGACATCGAAGGCACGTAAAAGTGCCCCTTTTCGCGCAGGTCGCTGGCGGCGATCTCGCGCTCGGCGCGCTTTCGCACTACGTAGAGCTTTCGTTCCAGCGCCGCCTGATCCATTCCGTTAACCGGGGCCAGAAAGACTTGCTCGATGTAAGGCCGCGAGGCTCGCGCGATGCGGCCGATGGCCGTGTCATCCACCGGCGTATCGCGCCAGCCCAGCACCTGAAGGCCTTCCTCGCGGGCGACGCGCTCCAAGATGCCTTCGGCCACCAGGCGCTCGTGACGCTCAACGGGCAAAAACACCATGCCCACGCCGTAGCCGCCCGGTGGGGGCAGTGAGAAGCCCAGCCGGTCACATTCGCGGGCGAAAAACTCGTGGGGGATCTGGATGAGCAGGCCGGCGCCGTCGCCGGTCTCCGGGTCGCACCCGGCAGCGCCGCGATGCGTGAGATTGACCAGAATCTGGATGCCCTGCTCGATGATCTGGTGCGACTTGCAGCCTTTGGTGTGGGCCACGAAGCCTATGCCGCAAGCGTCGCGTTCTAGGCTGGGGTCGTAGAGGCCTTGCGGCCCGGGTGATCTTTCCAGGCGGTGGTCGTCCTCGTCCATGCGGTTATACACCTCCATCGGCGGAAGCCGCAGCCGGTGGATAGACTCCCCGGTGAGCGCCGGGGGGATTGAATCCAGCATAGCGCGGAGCAAGAAATAAGTCAATAGGAAATCGACCGCACCTACAATAAGACGAGCTTATGTTAGTATAGGATTCGTGGACGTGGCACGCCTCCAGCTTTTCAGGGACATAGCCCAGGCACGCAGCCTTAGCCGGGCAGCCGCACTGAACGGCGTCAGCCAGTCTGCCGCAAGCCAGCATGTGCGCGAACTGGAAGCTAGATTGGCCGTGAAGCTGCTGGACCGCACCAGACGGCCAGTGAGTCTGACCCCCGCCGGGCGACTCTACTACGAGTTCTGCCGCGACGTGCTGCGTCGCAAGGAAGAGTTCGACGCAGCGTTGCAGCAGTTGAAGGCCCAGGTGGAGGGCGCCGTGCGTGTGGCCGCGATCTACTCGGTAGGAATCGCGGAGATGGCCGACTTGCAAAGCGAGTTCGCCAGACGATATCCCCAGGCACACCTCGAAGTCGAGTACTTGAGGCCGGAGAAGGTTTACGAGGCGCTGCTCGAGGACCGGGCGGATCTAGGTCTGGTCAGCTACCCTGAGGCCACTCGGATGCTGGCCGCGCGTCCCTGGAGGCAGGAGCGCATGGTAGTGGCGGCGTCGCCCGGTCACGACCTCAGCGCTCGGGCCTCCCTGAACCCCGCGGATCTGGCGGGGCAGGATTTCGTGGCTTTTGATGAGGATTTGCCGATCCGCCGCCACATTGATCAGTTCCTGGCCGAGCAAGGCGTTCGGGTACGCATTGTGATGCACTTCGATAACATACCTGCGGTGAAGGAGGCGGTATCGCTGGGCGGCGGAATCAGCATCTTGCCGGCTCGCATCATGTGGGAGGAGGTGCGGCAAGGTCGACTTGTGGCCATCCCACTGGAGCCGGCACCCGTGCGTCCCCTGGGAATCGTACACCTGCGGCGCAAGAAGTTCAGTCGCGCCGCCCAGTGCTTTCTGGATCTGTTGCAAGAGCGCCCGCAGGCTACCTGAACCTGCTGTCGGGCGACCCGCCACTCAGGCCGGCGGCTGAAGCGGTTCGTCAGCGCTGCCCCCGTAGATCGAGGGGACCCTGCCCCCCATAGGGCGCAAGTAGGCCGACAGTTGGCCGCGGTGGTGAACGGCGTGCACGATGTGCCACAGCAGGTAGCTGACAGCCGGCCACTCTACCATCCCGAAGAACGGGATCGGGCGCAGCAATTCATCGTCGGAAAGACCCGCCAGGCGCTCGATCAGCGGCGGCACGTTCTGCTCGTACCAGGCCGTCACGTCGGCCGGAGTGCGAATCTGCTCCGGCATACCACCCCCTTCGCTGGAGAATCGGCCCTGGATGATGCAGTCCAGAAACCAGTACTCGGACGAGGCCAGATGCCAGGCCAGCTCCAAAGCGCTCTTAGAGACCGGATGCGGCCGGTAGTCGCCCTTGTCGGCGGGAACCGCCGCTAAGACCTTGCGCGTGGTGGCGCTCTCCTGCTTCAGTTGCGGCAGCATTAAATCCAACAGGAACCGGGCTTGCTCAGGTTGCACGGAACGTGCCTCCTTTCCCTAAACGCTCCTCTTTACCCTAGACCTTCCCGGCTCGCAGCGCAACCGCCGGCGACGAGCCCCGTGGTTAGCTTATGGTCTGTCCGCTTTCCCGCGGGCGCAAGGTTACGCCGGGACGGTCGCCTGCGGGGATCCCGTTGCCGCTGCGGCGGCGGGCGTCTGCCGGCGGCTCAGGCGGCGCGGGTCATCAAGGCGATCAGGAACCCCGCCGCCAGCCGGAACTCCCGTAAGGCGTTCCAAGCGATCTGGTCCAGCCGCAGTAGGGCCTCGACGTGCCCTCGGCGCAAGCGCCAACGCAACCCTATCCAGAAGCGAGCCAGGTCGCGGCGGGTCTGACGCAACCGGCTCACCTGTGACAGCGAGAGCCTGGACCAAGCCAACTGCAACCGCGAGGGCACCTCGATGGAAGGCAGATGCGACCTGGCCCTAAGGTAAGCGGCTTGCAGTTCGCGGATTCGCAAATTGCGGCGCAGGCCGGCGCGCATCCGCGCCAGTTCCTCCAGCACGCGCCGCTCGGTGTCGCTGCGCGGCCGCGTGGCCAGCCAAAGCTCCTCCATCTCCAGGGTCAACCACAGAACTCCGCGCAGGTAAGCCGTCACCTCCCGGCACCGGCGCAGGAAGTGTTTCAGGCGACTCTCGCGGGGAAAGCAGGCCCGGCGGGTCATCCGGTCTTTCAGCCGGAAAACACCGGTTAACATGGGGTGCGCGCCTTCGTTGACGATGGAGTTCTTGTACCAGAAAAGATTCTTGAAGATGTCCCAATAATTCTGAGGATGGGCGCGCAGCAGGATGGCCTTCATGTTCTCAAAGCTGTAAAACCGCTGCCAGGCCTCATGGTAGGCGCGCTTCCAGGCTTCCCCCGTCATGCGCGGATGCGCCATCGCCGGGTGGCAGGAGTCGAAGTTGTTGTAGTCGGCATCCAGCACCGCGCCGCGTTGAACCAGGCGCTGGTGATCGCGCGAGCCGGGCAGCGGCGTCATCATGAAGAAGCTGGCCTGATCGGGCTGGACTTCATGAATCAGGCGGTCCACGTCCTGCCGCACGCTTTCTTCGCTATCGTCCGGGAAGCCGATGATGTAGCCCACGTGAGTCTTGACCCCCGCCTGGCGCCAGGCGGCGATGAGCTGGTTATAGTCCTGAGCGCGGTTCTGGGTCTTGCCGGCCTCCCGCAGGTTCTCCGGATTCAGGCTCTCCATGCCGATGAAGACCGTCCGGCAGCCCGCCCGCGCGGCTTTCTCCAAGAAGCGCGGGATCTTGTGCGCCACCGCGTCCACCTGCATCATGAATTCCAGCGGAATGCCCTCCTGTTCGCGGAGAACGATCAGCCCGTCGAAGATAGCCTCCCAAGCCGGGTTGCGCGCGAAGTTGTCGTCGGTGAAGAAATACACGCTGATGCCGCTCAAGCGGTAGCGTTCGCGAATTGCGCTGAGGATGCACTCCGGCGAGCGGTACCGGCTCCTGCGTCCTTGCACGTTGATGATGGTGCAAAACGAGCAGTTGAACGGGCAGCCGCGGCCGCAATCCATAGTGGCGTAATTGGAGGAGACGAAACGGCGAAGCAGGCCCCGGTCCACGTGCGGCAACGGGGCGCGGGAAAGATCCGGCGGGTCCTCCAGAAAGCGGTAAAGCGGTTGGAGTCTCCCCGAGCAGGCGTCCCGCAGCAGCCGCGCCCAGTGCTCCTCCACCTCTCCGGCCACCACCGTCACTCCGGCCTCCATTAGCCGGCGAATCTCCGGCGAGCCTTCCGGAAACATGGCCAGCATCCCGCTGACGTGGAAGCCTCCGATCATGACCGCCACACCTTGCCGGCGAAGCTCGAGCGCCAGGTCCGCCGCGCGGGGAAATTGGTTGCTTTGCACACCGACCAGGCAGGCCAGAGCCCGCTGGCGGGGCGGGCGGTTAGAGCGAATGATCTGCCGCAACGGGATTTTCCTCACCGTCTCGTCCACCGCCCGGACCTTCAGCTCCACGTCCCCGAGTTCCCGGCGGCTTCGCGCTTGTTCGGTCAAACCGTAAAGACAGGCCAGCGTGTTGCTGGGCACAACGCCGCGCCAGTGACGAATCACGAACCCGTCGTCGTCATACTTGGAGGGCTTCAATAAGTAAACATACAGGCTGGAACATCGCTCGGCGGTACTCACTCTTGCATCCCCGGCTTAAATCAGCTTACAACATTTCACGCTCCGCTGGGGGATTTGTTTCAGCGCTTATTCTTGCGGCGCCAGTCGGATCATGCTCAGGTTCACAGTAAATGTCCGATCGTCGTTTGGCGCCCGCCAGCACGGGGCGGCTAAGATCTCAAGCTGGTATTGCTCGGCCTCGGCCAGGTCCGCTTCGTAAATGAACAGGCCCGGGCGATCCAATACCTTCGATCCCAAGTTCTCACCGTTGGCGCGCACCATGACGCTCACCGGGCGCCCTTGCCGGAAGGCGTTCGGATGGGCGTAGCCGCGGATACGCAAACGCTGCGGCCCGCTTGCTACACGCACTAATCTTGCCGTTGCGCGGGGGCCCATCCAGCGGTACTTGTTGCCGAACACCCCCTCCAGCTCGTAGAAGCCCTCACCTAGAAGCCGCTCGTGGCCGGGCCGCGAAAAGTCAATCAGATCGTCGCGATCGCCCGGATAGAGCTCCTTCTTCTCGGCCGAAGGCAACAGGTTGTAAACGCCCCCCTCCAATGGGGCTCGGTAGCCGCAAGCCGCACAGCTCAGCGCCTCCTGTGCGTCGCGCCGCATCTCCCCGCTACAGTCCGGGCACTTAAGCATGCGTTCAAACTCATTCATGGCGACTGCCGGCCGGCTGTCCTCACCCGCCTTGCGGCAAACCGCCGCCAGCGTTCCACCCAGCAGGCGTGCTGCGCGCCACACCGACCGGTAGGGATCGAACCTGACAGCCAGCCGTTTCACCCAGCGCTCCGCCGGACCGCGCTCAGGCACGAAAATCTCGTACTGGCAGGCGGCGAAGTGTTTCAAGGTCAGCCGGCGCCAGTCACTCAGATACATTGAGTGATTCTGGCGGATGCCGAAGCTCTCTTCCTGCTCGGCGCCGATGACGTCGCGCACCAGGAAGCCGAGCAGACCCCAATGATAAAGCTTCCGCTCCCAGCCTTTCATGCGATCGTAATACGGGCAGCGGTAGAGGCGAAGCGAGAGCAAGCGGCGCAAAGGCTCTTCGGCAAACAGGAACACGCCGCCGGGCGCCAGGACCCGCTTGACCTCTACGACCACCGCCTCGATGTCCATGAACTGGCTGAGCATTTGAAAGGCGGCCACCAACCGAAGCGATCCGTCGCGGAAGGGCAGGCGCAGCGCGTCGCCGGCCAGCCGCACCGGAGCCCGCGGCATCGCCCAGAGATCCTGTAGCGCCACGCCGCAGCGCAGCGCGTCCGCCGAGATATCCAAGGCGAAGCCTTCCGCCCCGAACTCGTTCACCAGCATGTAGCTGGTGTGCCCGACGTTGGCGCCGATCTCCAGAAACGGCGACATCCCTCCGATAAGGGCCAGATGTTTGCGGATCAGCGCGCCGCGCCGCAAGTTTTCCTCGCGGTAAGTGGTCAGCGCCCGCTCCGGTTCGCCCAGTGCAGCAAAATTGTGGAACTCGACCTCGGCGCGTTTGACGGCCATGCTTTGCGCTTGGCGGGCGGGCCGGTCGCGGTTCATAGCAGCATCTCCGGGCGTAGCGCGCGCAGATCCTTGAGCAGCAGGTCGGGCTTCAGCGCCGCCAGCTCATCGAAGCCCGTAACGCCGGTGGCCACCGCTACCGCGCGCACCCTGTTGAGCCGGGCGGCGCGCACGTCAGCGGGCGCGTCACCGATCAATGAGACCGGCGTCCTGCGGCACAGCCAGCCGCGCCGGCGCGCTTCAGCCAGCGCCAATCGTACCAGGCCCGCACGATCCCGGCTCATCTCGCCGAAAGCCCCTAACCGGAAGTAGGCTCGCAAGCCCGCGCGTTCCACCTTCTTCCAGCCGATGCGCGTCAGGTTGCCGGTAACCAAGCCCATCACCGCCCCGCGACGCTGGAGTCCCGCCAGCAGCCGCCGCGCACCCGGGCATACCTTGCGGCGCAAGTCCGGACTGGAGCGTACATACAGGTTCTGGGCGCGCCAGACGATCTCGGGCATGGCGCGCCGTATCAGCGCCTCGGCAGCGCCCGCCTGGCGCAGCATGCGGGTGATGATGTCGGGATCGAGCATCCCGTGCAAGGGAACGTGATCGGTGGTGGTTTCAATCCCCGTCACCCTACGGATGGCCTCGATCAACGCCAGCCGGTGCTGGGGGCCGGCGCGACGGATCAAGGTCCCGTCAATGTCGAACAACACCAGCGCGGGCGGCATACCTGCCAATAATAAGATATATATGGGGAGGTTTGCGGGGATGGAACGGCGTTTTGCGGGCGGCAAGGTTTTGCGCCTGATCGTGGGAGACATAACCCGCGTTCCGGCCGACGCCATTGTCAATGCGGCTAATGCCGCCCTGCGCGGCGGGGGCGGTGTGGACGGCGCCATCCACCGAGCGGGCGGCCCGGAGATCATGAAGGAGCTGGATGAGATCCGCGCCCGGCAAGGCGGCTGCCCCACCGGCAGCGCGGTGGTTACAACCGCGGGACGCCTGCCGGCGCGCTACGTCTTCCACGCCGTCGGCCCTATATGGCAGGGCGGCAACCAGAACGAAGCCGCTTTGCTAGCCTCCTGCTACGCAACTTGCCTGGCGCTGGCCGAAGAGCGCGGTTTAGGCACGGTGAGCTTCCCTTCGATATCCACGGGCGCTTATGGTTACCCCGTGCGTGAGGCGGCCGCAGTGGCCGTGGATGCGGCCTGCCGGCATCTGGAGCGGCCCGAAACGCGCCTGCACGAGGTGGTATTTGTGCTGTTCGACCAGGCCACCTGGGAAACCTATGCCGAGGCGCTCGCAGAACGAAAGCCGCTAGAATAGCAGACGGATGCAGGTGGTTCAGGCGGGACCCCATAAGTACTTGCTGTTGGAGCTGGACTCTAACACCCTGGCCGACGTGGCTCGGCAGGCCGGCTTCCAGTGCCAGATAGAGGAGCTCAAGCGGGCTCTGGCTCTGGATCTTGCCGCCCCCGGCCGCAAGGCCCCGCTGCTGCTGTTTGACGCCGCAGACCCGGGTAATCTGGGATGGTTCTCGCGCTGCCAGTTTTACGTTGACGGGCAGACTGGAGCGGTGCTTCAGACGCCCCTGATGGTTGCCAACCGAACGGACCGATCCGGGAGGTTGTTGCGTGATGCCGTGCGGGTTCAGGTCCTGAAGGAGCTGCCGGCCGGCTTCCGCCTGCCCGGCCGCCAGCCGGTGACCGAACAGATGGTCTACGCGCTGGTCTACAACTTCCTTCACGCCCTGCTGAACGTAGGCGTGGGGGTTTGCGGCGGCCCGGTGGTCAAGCCGCTGGCGGGCCGCACCGAGTCCGCCGGCCCGCGTAACTGAGACGGTACCCGGCCTCCGAGCAGCTCATTCTGGCGTTGCTTGATCTGCTTGCGTAGCAAGACCGGATTCAGGCTCGCGTTGTTCCAGGCGATCTCGACCGTGGAAAGGGTCCACAGGAAACTATCTGCGGCGGACTGGCCGCAGGAGTAATCAAACAGCGCCCATAGCTCGGCCAGGGTCGCGCGGATCGCAGTGCCGTAGAGGGGTCGGCCGCTCGGCTGCTACGGTTACTTTTTTCCTGACCCAACGACCCTCGGTGACGCTTTCGATGACCCAGTTCGCCTGCTTGAAACCCGCACGCGGACGCGCTAAATTGAAAGCTAGAGCGGTGGAGTCCGCCTAACGCCCTACGGCCAATGACTCCTACAGTGGTGACGCTGTGGGAGTGCCCGCCAGGCCTAACTCAGCACGCCACGAGTCACTGGATAACTTCTATGGATCAGGTCTGGTTTGTTGCTGCTCTCTGGCTGCTGCTGGCGCTGAGTGCGGTTCTTGCCGCCAACTGGTTCAGGGTATCGACCGCGCTTTCCGAGATCATGGTGGGTGCCCTGGCCCAATTCGCGCTCGGATCTCTGCTCGGAGCCGGCATCTTGAACGCGCGCTCGGAATGGATCACGTTCTTGGCCGGAACCGGGGCGGTCGTGCTTACGTTTCTCGCCGGCGCGGAGTTGGACCCTGACGTTTTCCGCACCAAGTGGAAGGAATCTTTCGCCGTGGGCTTAGTCGGGTTCCTCGCGCCATTCTTGGGCGCCGCATTTTTGGCTCACTTCGCGCTGGGTTGGGACTGGCGTCCTAGCTGGCTGGCCGGGGTGGCGCTTTCGACCACCTCCGTCGCCGTGGTCTACGCCGTGATGCTCGAGCTGGGTTTCAACCAGACCCAGTACGGCAAGGGCGTCCTGGCTGCGTGCTTCATCAACGACATCGGGACCGTGCTCGCCCTTGGTCTGATCTTCTCGCCCTTCACGTGGAAAACCGCTGTTTTCCTGGTCGCTGCCCTTGCATCGTTCTCAATGCTGCCCTACTTTACCCCGTGGGTGTTCCGCAAGTACGGCGGACGCGTATCGGAGTTTGAAACCAAGTTCTTGTTGCTGCTGCTGTTCGCTTTGGGCGGGCTAGCGGTCTGGTCCGGAAGCGAGGCTGTGCTGCCCGCTTACCTGATTGGCATGGTGCTGGCGGGAACGGTAGGCCGCGACCACTTCCTGATCCGCCGCCTGCGAACCATGACCTTTGGATTGCTCACGCCCTTCTACTTCATACGGGCGGGCAGCTTCGTCTCCATCCCGGCGCTGGCGGCCGCTCCGCTGGCCTTTGGGGTGCTGTTGTTCGCCAAAATGGCCTCCAAGCTCGCGGGCCTGTTGCCCACGGTGCGCCTGTTCGGATACCGCGGCCACGATGGAGTGTATTATTCCCTGATGATGTCCACCGGCTTGACGTTCGGCACCATCTCCGCGCTGTTCGGCCTCAGTCACGGGATCATTACTCAGGCGCAGTACTCGTTTCTGGTCGCTACCGTAATCGCCAGTGCTGTCATTCCGACGGCGATCGCCAACGCGTGGTTTATGCCGCGCCACCTGCTGCCGGAGCGGGAGCGGGAACTCAAAGAGTCCACTTACGGCGAGCCGGTGGGGGAGTTGGAGACATGAGAGGATTAGCAGTCAACGCTTCGCGCCCGCGGCCGCAACGGCCCCCTGTGGGTCTGGAGGAAACATGCTGAGCAAAGGCCCCGCCAAGAAAGTCACCATCTACATCAACGAAGACACCCAGCACCGACGCAACGCCCTGCATGACTCCATCATGATGTACCTCATGCACAAGGGCGTTTCTGGCGCTACCGCCACGCGGGCCTACTCCGGTTTCGGCGCTCATCGGATGCTCCACACCCACAGGGTCGAGGAGGTGGCCCAATACCTGCCCATCCGCATTGAGTTCGTGGAGAGCGCCGCCAAGGTGGAAGAGGTTCTGCCCACTCTTTACGAAATGGTCACCGACGGCCTAATAGAAGTCCAGGACACAACGGTGATCAAACTGGCACGCAAGCCGGCGCCGGCCGACCTCCGCTTGCCCCATGAGCGCCGCCAGGGGCCCGCCAAACTGCTGCGCGTGTTCCTGGGCGAGGCCGACAAATGGGAAGGCGAGCCGCTCTATGACGCTATCGTCAAGCGGCTGCGCATGATGGGCGTTGCCGGCGCCACCGTCTACCGCGGCATCCTCGGCTATGGGGCGAAAGGCCACCAGCATAAACGGTCTTTCTTCCACCCCACGCGCGACCTACCAATTATGATCTCCGTCATCGACGCCCCCGACAAAGTTGCCGCCGCCGCGGAACTGATCGAAGGGATGCTCCAGGACGGCCTGATCGTGATCTCCGACGCCGAAATCGTACGCCTGGTGCGAAGTCCGGAAGTTTTGGAGGACAGCCATGCCCAAAGCTGAATCGGCCCGGCTGCTCCGCATTCATATCTCCGAAAGCGACCGCTGGGAAGGCAAGCCGCTCTACGAAGCCCTGGTGGCCCGCTGCCGCGAGATGAAGATCGCCGGGGCCACCGTCTTCCGGGGACTGGAGGGCTTCGGGGAAAGCGCCGAGCTGCACCGGGCGCATCTTGGCCGCCGGGATCGACCCATCTTGATCACGATCTTCGACACGGCGGAAAACATCGCCCGACTGCTGCCCGTCATTGAAACGATGATGGACACGGGTTTGATCGCTATCTCGGATGTCGAAGTGATCCGGGTTCAAAAACAGGCCGCGTCCCCGCCCGCAGCCTCGGTCTGAAACCGCGGGTTGCCGCCCGGCTGCAATGCCTCCGGCGGAGCGTGGAGCGCGATCTCTCGCTCACCGGCAGTGTGCTCGGAAAGCTCCTGGCCGGCGGCGAAGCCGAATAGTACGACTTTCAGTTGCTCGTCGTTGTGCAGCGTGCGACTTAGAATGCCGTCGGGCGGGACTTGCGCTTCCGCGCGCAGGTCGGCGATGAAACGGTAGTCCATGGCGCGCTCACGAGGCGCGTTTGGCCGTGAAGGGATTGCCGCGCCGGCGGCCTTCCGTGGTGCGCGTACCCTTCAGTTCGTCGCCGGAGATAGTTCCCTCCCAGAGGAACTTCTGCTCACCCTTGCGGCCCTTCTGTACGGTGGTGAAGGAGAAACGGTCCCCTTCGACTTTGCCGTTTTCGATGGTCATCGAGATCGGCCGCCGGCCGGCGCCGCCGGTGACGGTTCCGGTCAGCTTGTTGCCGTCCACCTTGAGGTCCAGCGTGAACTCCACGGTGACGACGCCTTTGGCGGCGTCCTTGCGTTCTATTCTGGCCAGCCACTTGCCCTCCAGAGAGGCGGCCAAGGCTGCCAGCGGAACGGCGCAACCCAGGACTAGGATAGAGAGTGCTCTTCTCATAAGCTCACCAAGCTCCTTATGGAATTAGAACACGACGCCGCACCCCGGGTCACCACGGCCGCGGCGGCTTACTGCGACGTAAGCCTGCCGGTGCCGCTGGACCAGCCCTTCACCTACCGGCTGCCGGAGACTCTGCGGCATCGCGTGCGCCCGGGCTGCCGCCTGCTGGTCCCTTTCGGTCCGCGCAAACTCCTCGGCTTCGCGCTGCGCTGCCACGATGAGAGACCGGAGATCCCCGTGCGCGAGGCGTTGCGGCTGCTGGACGAGGAGCCGGCCCTGGACGAGGCCTTGCTGGGGCTGGGTCGCTGGATCGCTTCTTACTATTGCGCGCCGCTTGGGGAGGTGCTGCGGGCCATGGCGCCGCTGACGAGCGAGTTGCGGCGGGGCAAGGTCTACTCACTGACCGAGGCCGGCCGCGACGCTCTGCGACGGTTGGCGCACGCCGGCGAAGACCAGGGGCCGGCGGTGGAGCTGCTGCGAATGTTGGAGTTCCGCCCCCTGGCGGCCTCCACCATCGCCAAGAAGCTGCTCAAGGCGGACGCGGCCATCCGGGCGCTGGAGCGGCGCGGATTCATCCAAGTGGAAGACGTAGAGGCGCTTCGCGACCCCTTCCGCTCCCCTTCCGAACGGCTGCGGGTGGAGCTGGCGGGCCCGCGCCCGGAAGGTAAATTCAGGAAGTCCGAGCGGGAGCTGCTGGCGTATCTGGAGCTGCATCCGGGCTCCCACAACCTGCGGCAGCTCGAACAAAGCGTAAGGAGTGCCGGCTCGGCGGCGCGAGCGCTGGCCCGGCGAGGTTTGGTGCGGATCCGCATGGAAGGCCCCCTGACGGCGGTCCATCCGGCGCGCCCGCCGCACGTGCTCAACGCGCACCAGCAGGCGGCGTTCGAACCGATCCGGGCCTGCCTGGAATCCAAACAATTTAGGGTTTTCTTGTTGCAGGGAGTCACCGGCTCCGGCAAGACCGAGGTCTACCTGAACGCTATCGAGGCCGCTCTGGCCATAGGCCGCGGCGCCTTGCTGCTGGTGCCCGAGATCGCCCTGACGCCCGCCGTGGCGGGCCAGTTCTTTCAGCGCTTCGGCGACCGGGTGGCCATCCTTCACTCGGCCTTCAGCGACGCCGAGCGCGCCGAGCAGTGGCGGCGAATCCGCTCGGGTGCGGCGCCGGTGGTAGTCGGCACGCGCTCCGGCGTCTTCGCCCCGGTCAAGGACCTGGGCCTGATCGTGGTGGACGAAGAGCACGACCACAGCTACAAGCAGGAGGAGACGCCGCGCTATCACGGCCGCGACGTGGCCATTGTGCGCGCGCAGGCCGCCGGCGCCTGCGTCGTCCTGGGCTCGGCCACCCCCAGCCTGGAGAGCCGGTACAACGCCGCCCGCGGCAAGTACATCCTGCTGACGCTGCCCGAGCGTATCGAGCAGCGCCCCCTGCCCGAAGTCGAGATCATTGACATGCGGGCAGAGTTCTTGCAGACGCGCAAGCAGGCCACCTTCTCTCGCCGCCTGCTGGAGGAGATCGGCGCCCGGCTGGAAAGCGGCGAACAAACCATGCTGCTGCTGAACCGCAGAGGCTTTTCCTGCTTCGTGGCCTGTCGCGCCTGCGGGCGGCGGGTGGAGTGCGTCAATTGCGCGGTTACCCTCACCTACCACCGGCGCGAGCAGCGCCTGCTCTGCCATTACTGCAATTACGCCCAGGCTCCCCCGAAGGTCTGCCCGCAATGCGGCAGCGAGCACATCTATTTCATCGGAGTGGGCTCCGAGAGAGTCGAAGAAGAACTGCACCGGCATTTCCCGAGAGCGCGCATCGCGCGCATGGATCGTGATACGGTGACCGGCAGGCGTCAGTACGAAACCATCCTGGCCGGCTTTCGCGAAGGAAGCTTCGACATCCTGGTGGGCACGCAGATGATCGCCAAGGGGCACGACATACCCAACGTGACCCTGGTGGGTGTGGTGTCCGCGGACGTAGGACTGGGCATGCCGGATTTTCGGGCGGGGGAACGCACTTTCCAGTTGCTGACGCAAGTCGCCGGCCGCGCCGGTCGCGGCGAGCTGCCGGGCAAGGTCCTCATTCAAACCATTAACCCCGACCACTACGCCATTCGGTTCGCCGCCGCCCAGGATTACGACCTGTTCTACGAAAAGGAACTCCAGTTCCGCCGCCTGATGCGCTATCCGCCTTTCAGCGCCCTGGCGAACGTGCTGATTCGCAGTCCCCGCCAGGAGGAGGCCGTGAAGATGAGCGGCGCGCTGGGCCTGTTCCTGACGCCTGCCCCGGAACAACTGAAGATCCTGGGACCGGCGGAAGCTCCGGTGCCTAAGCTCAAGAGCGAGTACCGCTACCAGTTACTGATCAAGGCCGCCAGCCGCAAAGCGCTAAGTGAGACGCTCAGCGCCATCCGGCGATTCGCCCAGGAGCAGGACTGGCCGGCCACCGCGCTGGTCATAGATGTGGATCCGGTCAGCCTGCTCTGAGAGCGCAGCAGGCGGGGACGACCGCACCGAGGCCGGGGTCGTTGATGTGATGCCCGGAGTTCTGCTTTACTAAGCTCAGATCGCACCCCAAGTGATCTGCGGACACCAAGTGTTGGAGGAGAATCTGCGGGCCACGCTCAGCGTATTCAGCCGGGCGCGGGAGGGCGGAGAGGTATGCCGGCAGCCGGGCGTGGTCTTGGTATGCTCGGCGGTGCGTTTCACGACCTTCAATGCCGCGCTGTTTACCGAGCCGGTTGAGAGCGTCGAGGAGTTCGAGCGGCGGGTGGACCTGGCCGGAGCGTACTTCCGGCGCCGCAGTCTGCCCTGGTCAGTGTGGCTGTGCGAAGACTGGCTGGAAAAGGCGTTGCGGAAAAGGTGCCGAAGCCTGGTGGAAGATGCCGGCATGCGCCTGCTTGTCGAGATGCCGGGCATGGCGGCGGAGCGGCTGCGCCCGCCGGCGCGTCGCCTGCCGGCACTGGAGTTCCGTCGTGTGGAGGACAGTCGGACGCGGCAGGCTTTCGAGATGATCATGACGGCGGCATTTGAGGTGCCCCCGGCGATCTCGCGACAGATTTACGGAGCCGAACAGACATGGGAGGACGGCCTGACCGGCTGGGTCGGCTACCTGCAAGGTTGCGCCGTGGTCAGCGCGGCCACGCGCGTGGCCGGCGGAGTCATCGGCTTGTACGCCGTGGGCACAGTTCCCGCGTTTCGCCGGCAGGGCTGCGCTGAAGCGGCCGTGCGCCACGCCATCAGCCAGGCCCAGGCTTCGACCGGCATCGTGCGAAGCGTGTTGCAATCCACCGGCGCCGGCCTGAAGCTTTACGAGAAGCTGGGCTACCAGCCGGTGGCTCACTACTGCGTCTACGCTTCGAACTGGTGAGCGAAGCGGCCCTCAACGCGGACCGGATACCAAGTCGCCGAAGGCGGCCAGCAGATCGTACTTGTTCTCCCAGGTGGTGTACATGATGCCCACCGCGCCGGGAGTCTCGTCCAGCGCCTCCAGCCAGCCTTGCGGGTTCTCCAACGTGTCGCCGTCGTAGTAAGCCCCCGCCAGGGTTCGGAACCCGAGGCGCGAGAAATGTTTCAAACTGTCGCGCCGCTTGGCGTAGTACCAGGTGACAATGCCCAACTGTTGCGGCACGTAACGCCAGGAACCCTCGTAGCTGCCGTCCACCAGATAGTAATTGGCGCGCGCGTTATGGTTGGGATCCAGCATGTCCGACCAGATGAAGATCTCGGCTTCCGGATTGGCCTCCTTGAGCATCTGGAACTGTCGCGTGATGCAGTCACCCAAGATTTGCGCCATCGAGAGGCCGCGACGCTTGCAGGCCAAGCAGGAGCCTCCCGCGCGGACTTCATCCATCGAAAGCAAGAAGAAGCGCCGAGGGCCCAAGACTTCCCGCATCAGCCGCACCTGTTCACGCCAGATCTCGTAAAGCTTGGGTTCCGACATGCAGACCGTGACCTGGTCTTCGTTCACGGTCACGCCATGGTAGTAGTCCACCCTCAGGCGCTCGCCCTCGCCGAGGCGCCCTGCCGGCAGCAACCGTATGGCAGGCGGCTCGTGATCGAAGCGGAAGTTCAGCCCTGGGTCGGCTATGGGGGCGTAATCGCGGCCCTCTTCAAGCTGCAAGCCTGTCCGTTCGCTGCGCACGGTCACTGGGGTCCCAGGACGTCGCAGCACGTTCAACAGGCCCACCTCCTCAATACGCAGATCATCCAGCCAGAAGCGCCCGGCGCGCGCCCCCCACGCCCCCAGATAGATCCGCACGCGATCGCGGTGCGCGCTGTTGAAACCCCAACTGAACCGGCGCCATTCGGTAGTCGCCGGGGCTTGGGGATTCCAAGGAGCCAGCGCGCGACCGTCGGTTCCCCTGACCTGCATCCTGAACGCAGATGCGGGCGTGAGTCCCTCGGTCTTCAGCCAGAAGCTGACCCGATAGCAGCGATAGGGCCGCACCTCGATCTCTTGCATCAGGCGGCCCTGGCCGGCGGGATTGCGGGTGAAGTTCTCAAAGCGCAGGGAAGCCCGGCCCTGCTGACGAATCTCCGTGTCCACGAAGCTGACCTCGCCGGGCTGATCTTGCAGGTGGTAGCCGCGCAAACGATGGCCTTCATGATCCTCCATGCCGCCGTTCACCAGCACGGGCGCCGGGTCCGCAACCAGCCTGGCTTCTCCGCGGGAGGCCACAAAAAGGGCGTCCCGCACGGGAAGTCCTTCGGCCAAGTTGCGGTCGTGAGCCAGAACCGATCCGCCGTAGCCGGCCGAGAAGATGATCGGGATCAACTCCAACCCATGCTCCCGGCAAAGGGCTTGAACCCGGCGCAAGCGATCGAAATAAGCTGCCGGTTGCAAATCCAAGCGATCCAGTCCCGCCTTGAGCACAAGGCCGTTCAAGCCGTGCGCCGCTGCGGTCCCGGCAATCCGCGCGATGTCAGCTACATGCTCATCGCTTCGAAGGCTGCGCGAAACGTAGACCCAACGGTAAGGGTAAACCTTGGCCTCGGGCCGCATCCGGCAGGCCAGCGCCGCGGCGCCCAGCAACTTCAGATGCGTGCGCCTGCGCATTTTCACTCGGCTTTGGCGGGCGGCTGGGCCCGCATGAATTCCTCCAGGTTGGCGCCGTCCACCAGCGTGGCGCCGGTGTCCACTACCGACGGGATGGGCGCGAAGACGTTCCGCGCCCAGGAGGAATCCAGTGGTGAAGGAGGATGGTGGTGCAAGTCGTCCAGCATTTTCAGTCCGTAAAACGCCATCGTGTACGGCTTCTGTGCGATGGTGGCGGCGATGAGGCCCTTGCGTATCCACTCCAGCGTCATCTCCTGCGTGTCCATGGCCATCACCAGCTTGCCGGTGACGCGGTTGCGATCCAGCACTTCCGCCACCTCCGCACAAGCGATCGCCTCCAGGCAGACGAAGGCGTCGGGAAGGTCCGTGCCCTGCTCCACCAGTTGCTTTGTGCGGTCAAAAGCCACGCGTGGGTCGCCACGCATGTCAATCACCTGGCGAAGCTTGATCTGGGGGTGATTGGCGAAGACCGCCTGATAGCCGCGCAGGCGCTCCTGAAGGTTTTCCTGCTCGGCGATGGTGTACACCACCACCGAACCCTTGCCCTCCAGCTTTTGAACCACCACTTTGGCGCCCATCACTCCGGCCTGGTAGTTGTTAGTTCCGATGAACAGCAGTCGTTTGCTGGCGGGCGCGTCGGAATCCATCGTTATGACCGGCACACCCTGCGCCACCGCAGCGTTGATCTCCGGCGTCAGCAGCGCGGGGTCGCTGACAGAAACCAGAATGCCTGAGGGTTTCTTGCTCAGCACACGCCGGAATTCTTCACGCTGCGCCTGCGGGTCATAGCTGTCGGGACCCACCATCTCCGCCAGCACTCCCAGTTGGCGCGCGGCCGCGACCAATCCGGCGTTGGCGGCCTGCCAGTACGGCAGCTTGACGTTGGTAGCCACCAGCCAGTATTTCTCATCGGCGGCGTGAGGGCGCCCTGCGCAACCCGCCAGCAACAAGCTCACCAAAGCCGGCCAAAGACGGCGCAGCAGCACCCGGCGTCGGGAATTAACAAAGGATCCATACGTCATGTGCTCGATTGCCTCGCACAGAAAATCAGTGGGCAACTTTCGCAGTATATGACAGGCCGGCGGACGCCGGCCGAGCTCTCGGTCGCCGGCGCCATGTACACTGAAACTGTGGGGCCTCTGCCGATCCTGGCGCTTCTGGCGGCTAGCGCCGCCCCTGCCCTGGCCGGCACGGCGGAGGCGACCCGCGAAGTCCTCACCGCGGGGCTGGATCCCGAGCAGTGCTACCGGGTACGCGAGCTGCATTTCAGCCGGGAGGACTTGCGCTTCTATCTGACCGACGGATATCTCATCTTCGGCAAGCCGGTCGCCGGGACGCGTATTTCCGCGGTCTTCTCAGCGGAAGTAGACGGGGGGGACGCGGAGGTCTTGCTGTTCCCTCCCCACCGCTCGGAACGGCGATCGCTGGCGTTTTTTGCCGGAGCGCCGAATCTTAACGAGCACTTTCGTTCCGCTGTGCTGCTGTTCACCGACGATACCTACGAGGTCCTTATGCGCGGCCTCGGAGCGCGCGGGGAGCCGCAGCACAGCCCGGAAATGGGCCTGCTGATGAGCCGGCAGTGGGACTTGGTGCTGCGCAACTTTCTGGAGAGCTTGCAGGTGCGGGTGGTGAGCGACCTGCTGGCTGGGCGCGATCCCCGAGAAGGCTTCTTTTACGCCGCTATCGCCGGGCAAAAGTTGGGCAATTTCGACTGCATGTACGATCCGCGCTCCTACGAGCAAATCACCGTTGGCCAGGTGGTATTCCGGGAAGAACGCGCCTTCTTCGATTACTGGACCAGTTTCGCCGCACGCTCGTTCCGCAAGCGCGCGCCGGAGGAGCCGACGCCGGATTATACGCTGAGCCAGTACCGGATCCAAGCGGTCCTGGAGCCCGACCTGCGCTTGCGAGTCATAACCCGCGCCCGCCTGACGCCGTCTCCGACCGCCGCGCGCGTGCTGACGTTTTACATCTCGCCTCGCATGCGCGTCAGCGAAGTCCGCATCCGGGGCGAGCCCGCCGAAATTCTCCAGCCGGATTCGCTGCGCGTGAACCTCATTCGAGGTGACGGCAACGCCGCTTTCCTGGTGGTTCCGGCAAAGCCTTTGGAAGCCCGGCGCGAGTACGACGTGGAGTTTCACCACGAAGGCGCGGTGGTTTCCGAAGCAGGGCCGAGAGTCTACTTCGTAGGGGCCCGCGGCTCCTGGTATCCGAACGCGGGGATGCATTTTACGCGCTATGAACTCGCCTTCCGCTATCCCAAGGAACTGAGTCTGGTGGCCAACGGGGAGGTGGTTGAGGAGCTGGAGGAGGGTCCCTGGCGCGTGACTCTCCGGCGCATCGAGGGGCCTGTCCGTTTGGCGGCCTTCAATCTAGGGGATTACCTGCGGGAACGGGTTTCGCGCGGCCCCTACACGGTGGAAGTCTACGCCAACCGCCGGCTGGAGCGATCTTTGGAACCCCGTCCGCAGCAAGTGCTGATCCTGCCGCCCCCGTCTCCGCCCTGGACCTCCAGAACGCGCCCGCCCTCCGGTCCGGTTGCGGTGCCGATCCAGCCCCCCATACCCAATCCCACCGCCCGGCTCCAGCAAGTGGCCCAGGAGATCGCCGCCGGCATCGAGTTCATGGCCGCGCATTTCGGTCCCCCGCCCTTGAAGACCCTCACCGTTTCGCCCATTCCGGGCGCATTCGGTCAAGGCTTTCCAGGCCTGATCTACCTTTCAACGCTGGCCTACTTGGATCCTGAGCACCGCCCGCCGTCAGTGCGTGACGATTACCAGCAGACCTTCTTTTCCGAAATCCTGCACGCCCATGAGACCGCACACCAGTGGTGGGGCAACATCGTCACCACCTCTCACTATCAGGACGAGTGGTTGATGGAAGCCCTGGCGAATTACACGGCGCTCATGTTTCTGGAGAAGCGCAAGGGACCGCGGGCGGTGGAGGCGGTGCTGGCGGAATACCGCAAACGCTTGCTTGCCAAGACGGAAGAAGGCCGGGAAATCGAGTCCGTTGGACCGCTGGTCTGGGGCGTGCGACTGCGGGTCTCGCAAGCCCCGCGCGCCTGGCAGACCATCATTTACGACAAGGGCACCTGGGTCATGCATATGCTGCGCCGGCGGCTTGGCGATGAGCGGTTCCTGGCGATGCTCGGCCAGCTCCGGCGTCGCTATCAATACCGCGCCATTTCCACCGATGCCTTCCGCCGGCTGGCCGCGGAATTCCTGCCCTCGGACTCGCCCGACCCGCAGCTTGAGAATTTTTTCGCCCAATGGGTCTACTCAACCGGCATTCCATCGCTCAAGCTGGAGCATTCGGTTCATGGCAAGGCGCCCGCTATAACCCTGCGCGCCAGGTTGGCGCAGTCGGAGGTTCCGGAGGACTTCAGCATAGAGGTGCCGCTTGAGATCCAATTCGCCGGCGGCAAGCCGGCCCGGCGGTGGCTGCTGACGGGGCCAGATACGCAGGAATTCTCGATCAGGCTGCGGCAGAGACCGGCACGGGTGGTGCTTGACCCGGACAACGCGGTGCTGAAGCGCTAACTGTCGGGTTCCGCTGATTCGGCGGCCTCGTGGTCCTGTTCCTCTAGGCCCTCGCCGCGCTCGATCTCCTCCAGAGCTTGTTCGAATTCCTCGCCGCCTTCTTCGCCCAACTCCTGGCCCAACCGCTTGACCCACCGGGCCACGCTCTTGGGGTCGTTTTCGTCCACGCCGGCCAGCTCCGCCTCGTCCGCCAGTCGGTCCAGGCGATCTTCTTCGGTGCGCGCCAGCGCGAAGCGCGAGTACAGCCGCGACAACTGGCTGCCGCCGCAACGCGGGCAGCGTTCAAGCTCCTGGCCCATGCGGCGGAGAAAAACGCTGACCTTTCGTCCACAGCTCTCGCAACGGTACTCGTAAATCGGCATCTGAGCCCTCTGCGGCCCGCCGGCGCTCCGTCCGGCAGGCGGTTGCCGGCAGCCAAACCCGGCCGCCAGCTAATTCATGCTATCAAGTCCGACGCTGTGAAGGAGCGCTCAAGCCCAGCCGTGTGAAGCAATCCAGGCTTGCATGCGCCGGTAATGGGAACCCTGCCAGTAGAGCCGGCCGCAGCCGGGGCAGTGCCGAAACTCGCGGTGACGCTGCCGCGCCGCCGGCGGCACCCCACTGATGAGCTTCTCCTCCGGGGCGGGCTCCAGTTGCTCATTACACCGCAGGCAACGTGTGAACGGCTCTACTCGGGAGGCCAGATCGAAGCGCTGTGCCACTTCGATCAACTGCCGCCTGGCGTCGGTCTGTCGGACATAGTAGCCGTGGGTCACCACGCCGTGTTTGAGCAGGCCGGCGTCGCGGGTCAGCAGGATCCGCCGCTCGGCCGCCGCGATGGCCGCCAGTTCGTGGTCCTGGTAGTCGTTGCGGTAGAGCGCGTCGAAGCCCAGCATGCGCAGGTAGGCGGCCAATTTGCCCAAGTGCGTGTCCAGCACGAAGCGCGGTCGGCGCAGCGGTTGCGGCCGCACGCGCAACACCGGCGTTATGTCCAGCGATTCGAACATCGGGTACACGCTGATGCGGTCGCCATCGCGCACGGGATAGCTGAAGTCTACGCTCTGGCCGTTGGCCAGGATAAGGTCCACCTCGGGATGAGGCACGCCCAGACCCTCGATCATGTCCTTTACCGGCGCGCTCAACTGGAATCGGTACGGAAACGTGGTCTGGCGGCGCTCCGGCGGGAGAAAATCGTTTAGTTCCCCGTAAAAGCGGAAAAAGGCTTCAGGCACCTCACTAGTAATGGTACGGCGGGGAGTCCCAGCCTGGTAATAGCAGCGGTTCCGGACACAGCCCGGCCGCTGTCTGCGGAGTTCTCAGCGGCGCGCGAGCAGCTCCCGCTCCACCCGCCGGGTAGCCCGTTCGCTGATCAGGTCTGCCACCCGACTCAACAGCTCGGGCAGGTCTTCGGGCTTGATCAGCACGGTCCCATCGCCACGCTTGGCGCCGGCCCGGCCACGAGTGTCCTGGTAGGTGGTGATCAGCGCAGTCGCGGGCTTGTAATCCATCATCCTGGCGTGAGCCAAGACCTTTAGGCCCGCCTCAGGGGACTCCATGCGCAGATCCGTCAGAACCAGCTCGTACTCATGCTTGTCAAGCTTGTCAATGGCTTCAGCGGCGGAGGCGGCAGCATCCACCTGATAACCCCCGGCTTCCAAGACAGTTTGCAAAGTTAACCGGGAGGTCAGGTTATCGTCCACTAGCAGGACACGCGCCAAGTCCAGGCTGCGATGCGGGCTTCGCAGGGCCTTGCTCATGCTTGAGCCGCTTCCTTTCTGTATAGCTCTCGATACCCAGTGTAACCCAACAGGGGGAAAAAGCCCAGACTAAAGTGGGTGTGGTTAAGGCCTGTTAATCTTTAACCCGGTTAACCGGCCTATGGGGCAAAACCCGCTGACTTCAGATATCACCGAAGACCCGCTTGAAGATTTCCCCCGTGTGCCTGAGCTGGCGTTCCAGGGAAAAGGCGGCCGCAATCCGCTCTTGGCCGAGCGCGGCGCGTACTTCCGGGTCAGACTCTATCGCCGCCCGGAAATCGCCTCCTTGCTCCCAGCAGCGCATGGCGTGAGACTGGACGATCCGGTATGCCTGCTCGCGCAGCATCCCGGCGGCCGCCAGTTCCAACAAGAGCTGGCCTGAGAAGATCAGCCCGCGAGTCAATTCAAGGTTCCGCCGGATGCGTTCAGGGAACACGCGCAGGTTCTCTATTAGGTCCGTAGTGCGGGCCAGAAGGTAGTCGGTCAGGATGGTGGAATCCGGCAGGATGACGCGCTCAACCGAAGAGTGCGAGATGTCGCGCTCGTGCCAGAGGGCGATGTTCTCGAAGGCCGCCTGGGCATTGGCGCGCAGCAGGCGCGCCAGTCCGCAGATCTGCTCAGAGGTAACCGGGTTGCGCTTGTGCGGCATCGCCGAGGACCCCTTCTGGCCGGCGGCGAAAGGCTCCTCGGCTTCCAGCACCTCTGTGCGCTGGAGGTGGCGGATCTCCAGGGCGATCTTCTCGAGCAGCGCTCCGACCAGGGCCAACACCGTGAGGTAGAAAGCGTGGCGGTCGCGCGAGACCACCTGGGTCGAGATGCGCGCCGGCTTCAGGCCCAACCGGGCACAAATACGCTCTTCGGCCTGGGGGCCGACGTGGGCATATGTGCCGACGGCGCCGGAAATCTTGCCTACCGCCACCTCATCAGCGGCAGTCCTCAGGCGCGCGAGGTTCCGCTGGGCCTCGTCGTACCAGAGGGCGAATTTCAGCCCGAAGCAAACCGGCTCGGCATGCACTCCGTGCGTGCGCCCCACTTGCGGGGTGTCTTTGAACTCCAGGGCCCGGCGTTTGAGCGCCTCGCCTAACTGCTCAAGGTCATTGACCAGCAGGTCGCTGGCTTGGCGCAACTGAAGGCCCAAGGCGGTGTCCACTACGTCGTAGGAAGTCAGGCCGTAGTGCAGCCAGCGCGAAGCGTCCGCGTGCCCGGCAGCGGCCATGTGCTCGGCCACCGCGGTGGTGAAGGCGATGACGTCGTGCTTGACCTCGCGCTCGATCTGGGCAATACGCTTCAGATCGAACCCGGCGTGCGCGCGCAACAAGCGCGCGGCCTCCAGCGGAACTTCGCCCAGCTCGGCCAGCACTTCCGCCGCAGCCAGCTCAACCTCCAGCCAGGTTTGGAACTTGTTTTGTTCACTCCATATGCGGCCCATTTCCGGCCGCGTGTAGCGTGGGATCATAATTCGAAGACCTCGGTCTGGCAGCGGTGCTCGGCCACCACCAGGCGGGTGGCGAGGCCGCGGCTTTGCAGGGCTTGGCCGGCCGTCAAGCGCACCAGCTCGGGATGATTGTTGTGCTCGCTCAAATGGCCCAACACCAAAGTTCGCGTGCGCGGGTCCAGGTCCCGCCGGATGAACTGCGCCACCGCCTCGTTAGAGAGGTGCCCGAGCCGTCCCATCACCCGCTGCTTCACCGGCCAGGGGTAAGGTCCCACCTTAAGCATTTCCAGATCGTGGTTGGACTCCAGCACCAGCAAGTCGGCGCCGCGGGTATGAAAACGAATCGAGTCCGGAATATAGCCCAGGTCGGTGACCAGAGCGACCTTCAAGCCCTGCGCAGAAAAGCAAAAACCAACCGGATCCGCCGCATCGTGAGGCACGCTGAAGCTGGCCACCTCGATATCACCGACGGCAAACCGCATCCCGGCTCGGAAGCGCTCGATGGGCGGCGCATCTCCGTTCCAACAGATGGCGGGCGCCGTAAGATCACTCAGATAAACCGGGCGGCGCAGCTTGCGCGCCAACACCGGCAAGCCTGAGATGTGATCGCCGTGCTCGTGGGTGATAAGGACGGCGTCCAGGCGGTCAAGGCGTTCATGCGCCGCCGCCAGCCGCCGCTCGATCTCTCGCGCGCTCAGGCCCGCGTCCACCAGCAGGCGCGTACGATCGGTGGCGATGAGCGTGGCATTGCCCGAGCTACCGCTGGCCAGCACGCACACGCGAACGATGGCGATCCTCCGGGAACCCCTTATGGTAACATCCCGCGACGGGCCGCCGCCGCGCGGAGGCTACAATGAGAGAGGGATGAGCGTGTTTCCCGCCGCGTGCCGGATCCAAGCCGTCGAGTTTTCACCCGCCACGGTCCTGGCCCCCATGGCGGGCGTCACAGACGTGCTGTTCCGCCGCCTCATCCGCGAGCTTGGAGGCTGCGGGCTGACGATGACTGAATTCGCCAGCTCGCACGGGATCCTGCACGCAGTCCGGGCGGGGGGCCGCGGGCGAACCCTGAAGTATCTTGCGTTCGAGCCGGACGAGCACCCGGTCGGGGCTCAACTGTTCGGCGCCGAGCCCAGCGTGCTGGCGGAGGCTGCGCGGCAGTGCGAAGCTCTAGGGTTCGATCTGGTGGACATCAACCTGGGCTGCCCGGCCAAAAAGGTCTGCCGCTCAAACGGCGGCTCCGGCTTGCTGCGGGATTTGCCGCTCGTTGAGCGCATCCTGCGCGCAGTGCGCGCGGCCGTCAGGATCCCGCTGACGGTGAAGGCCCGGTCCGGCTGGAGCAGCCAGGAGATCGTGGCCGTGCCTTTGGCGCGCCTGGCCGAGGATTGCGGCGTGGACGCCATCACTCTGCACCCGCGCACACGTGAGCAGGGATTGTCGGGGCGCGCCGAGTGGCCGCTGATCGGCGAGGTCAAGGCGGCAGTCCGCATTCCGGTGATTGGCAACGGCGACGTCTTCAGGCCGGAGGACGCCGTGCAAATGGTGCGGGAAACCGGCTGCGACGCGGTGATGATCGGCCGGGCGGCGGCGCAGAACCCCTGGATCTTCCGCCAGCTTGCACAGTACTTGAGCACGGGCTGCTATGATGCGCCCGACCAGCGAGAGCGATACCGGTTGATGAGACGCTACTACGCTTTGCTCATCGAGCGCGGGGAGCCGGACACGGTGGGCAAGATGAAGCAGTTCGCAGCGTACTTTACGCACGGGGTGCGCAACGGGTCGCAGTTGCGCGCGGTGGTTTACCGGGCGCGCCAGGCTGAGCAGATCCTCGCCTTGGTGGATGAGTTTTTCGCGGCCGAGCGGGCGGCGCTGCCGGCATGAAGAAAGTCCAGCTCATAACGGACGGAGCTTGCCGGGGCAACCCCGGACCGGGCGGGTGGGCAGCAATCCTGCGCTACGGCAGGCACCGCAAGGAGCTTTCCGGCTCGGAGCCATACACCACCAACAATCGCATGGAATTGCGCGCCGCTATCGAAGGTCTGCGGGCCCTTAAGGAACCCTGCGAGGTGGAGATCGTCACCGACTCCGAGTACTTGAAGAGAGGCATCACGGAGTGGATCGGCAACTGGAAGCGCCGCGGCTGGAGCAAGGTGAACAAGAAAGCCGTGCTCAATCAAGACCTCTGGCGTGAGCTGGACGAGTTGGCCAGCCGCCACAAGACCCGCTGGATTTGGACGCGCGGCCACGCCGATCACCCGGACAATCTGCGCGCCGACGAGCTGGCGGCGAAAGCCGCCGATGAGCAGGTCTCGGCCCGAGCCGGCCGGGCTCGGGTACAATCAGGCGAATGAAACATTTTTCGGCGGAAATGAAATGACTAGAGCGCTGGTTTGCTTGTCAGTGGCCGCCACCGCCTTTTGCCAGCGGCCTTCCTTCGGGATTAAAGCCGGCGTACCGGCCTCGGACGCATTTCGCGCCGAGTCCTGGCGCTACGGGCGCTATCACGCCGACAGCGGCCGCTACGTCATCGGCCCGGCGTTCGAGCTGCGCCTGCCGATGCGCTTGAGCATCGGACTCGACGTGCTGCGCCGCTCGCTGAAGTATCGCTCCGAGGCCCAGGCTTGGGACCTGACGACTACCGGCGACGCCTGGTATTTTCCCCTGTTTGCCAAGTACCGGCTCACCGGCAGTTGGGTGGCGCCTTATCTGGCCGGCGGTTTCGCCTTTGAACGGCTGAGCGGAATAAAGCAGGTCGGCAGAATAATCTCAGGCACGCTGCCGCGGCAGGAGGTCCCCGTCAATACCGATCAGCCGGACGATCTGGCCAACCGCAGCGCTTATGGCTACTTGCTGGGAGTCGGCTTAGAGGGGCGCCTGCCGCTGTTCCGGATCGCTCCCGAGCTCCGCTACACCCGTTGGGGACGGGACACCTTCTACAGCTACGGTGGCGGCTTTCCCCTGTCCCGCCGAAACCAGCTCGAGCTACTGGTGGGCATCATGTTCTAGAGCCGGGCCGGAGACAGGACCTTGCGGATCGCGATCTTCGGCGGGACCTTCGATCCCATACACGCCGCGCACCTGGAAGTGGCGCGGGAAGCCGCCCGACAGTGTGAACTGGACAAGGTGCTGTTCGTGCCGGCCTCCCACCCGCCACACAAAGGCGGCGCGGCGGTAGCGCCTTACGAGGACCGGGTGAGAATGGTAGCGCTGGCGTGCGAGGGCAAGCCACGGTTTGAGGTGTCGCGCCTGGAGGAGGGCGAGCGCGTCAGCTATTCGATTCACACCATCGAGAAGGCGCGCGCCGCGCTGGGTCCGGACGACGAGCTCTACTTCTTGATCGGGGCCGACGCCTTTGCGGAGATCCAGAGCTGGTACCGCTGGGAGGACGTGGTACGCCTTGTGCGGTTCATAGTGGTGAGCCGGCCGGGACACGATTACCAGATCCCTGCCGGGGCGCGCGTACACCGGCTGGAGACGCTGGCCTTGCCTGTTTCCTCATCCGCCTTGAGGGCCCGGCTGGCTGCCGGCGAGGACCCGGCTGAGATTCCGGCGGCGGTGCTAGCTTATATCCGGAGCAGGGGGCTGTACGGGAAGGGTGGGTGAGGGCGTGCGCTGAATTGTGCAAATGTCAAATGCAACGTGGCCTGGGGGTGTTTTAAATGTTTATCGCCTGTACCCAGGCAGTCCTCCGGCCCGCAACGCCGCATCTGGCGCGTTGCGAATGTCAATGCCGGTGATGCCATACGCCTCTGAGCTTGCCGGCCCACGGTTTCAGGTGATTAGGGACCATAATCCTAAAGGACGTTGCGATAAGCAATACGTGCTTCGCCAAGCCCCCGAGCGATCCCCTCCTTCACTCACGGCAGCGTGTTGATTCTAAGCTACCGACTAGCAGCGCAACTTGGCCGGCAACACTGGCCCGCTAAGTGCACACCATATGGCGGAAAGGAGGGACCCGCCATGGTCCCGCTACTGGTCCTAGTCACCTTCGTCGCCTTCATCCTGATTGATGTCCTATTGCACCGCGAGAAATACCGGTTCCCAGTGGCCGAACAGCCCGCTGAGCCGAACCCGGCCGAAGCTGTTGCAGTAGCCGCAGGAGTGGGTTTGCCGGAATCTCTGGCCTATCACCCGGGGCACAGTTGGGCCATCCATCAGGGTCACGGCAGGATCAGGGTCGGCTTGGATGAGTTCGCCGCCAGCCTGCTCGGCCGCATCGAGCGAATCGAAACCCCGCAACGCGGCCGCTGGCTCCGCCAAGGGGAGAAAGGCTGGGTGGTCCATACCCCGCAGGGAACGGCGCCCATGGTTGCCCCGGTAGAGGGTGAGATCGTGGCCGTCAACGACAAGCTGGCGCAGGATCCCTCGCTCGCCGCCCGCGATCCTTACGGCTCCGGCTGGCTGCTGGAGGTGTACTCGCCCGATGCCGAGGTCAGTTTGCGAAACCTGCTTTCGGGCTCACTGGCGCGGCGCTGGATGGAGTGGGCGGTGGCCGAGCTGCGCCAGGCCCTTTCGCCGGTAGCGATAGCGACGGCCCTGGATGGGGGGCGCCTGCACCCGGAACTGGGGGCTGATCTGCCACAAGAGCAGTGGCGCGAGCTCACCCGGCGATTCCTGTTGTGCTGAATCGCGGCTTCCGCGGCAACGGGCCGCCGTGGCCCGGCAAACTTTCACCAAGCAGCGCCGAGAGCGTCGCCGTGCACGTGCGCTACAATCGCTTTCTCTATGGGGCTTGATTCGCGAGCAGACCCCAGTCGGCTGATCGGGCGGTCTCCGGAAACCTTGCGCCCCCCTGAGGCGGCGGCGCTAGCCGGCAAGTGGATCGCGCTGGAGATCTACACGCCGCAAAACGTGGCCCTACGGCGCATTGAGGCCGTCGGCGACTCGGTCCAGGAGTGCATCCGCCAGTTGGCGGCGCGCGGGCTGGATCCCCGCGGCTTCGAGTTCACTCTGGTCGCAGCGCATTGAGGCGGGCCTCGGGCGAGGCTCAGCGCCAAGTCTTGTCGTCCAAGCGCCGCAAGTCCGGAGTGTCGGCTAAGACTCCCAGGGTAACGATGGCGAAGGTGAAGACTTCCGTACCCGGCTCCAGATGGCCTCCGAAGGCCCGATCAGCATCCGCCAGCGTCACATGGGCGTGGACGCGCCCTTCAAGGACGTAGCCGTTCATGCTGACAATGTCGGCGGGAGCGGACGGATCCCTCACATAGATGTTTTTCGAGGGGAACGTACGGTTGCTCACGGCGTGGACATGGTAGCCGCGCACCGAGCCGGCGCCGGCCAGAATCACGGCGTTGCGGACGCCCAAGCGCTGGACCGCATTCTCCAGGCCGCCCAGCAAGTCCGCTTGATACTTGAAGCGCAACACGAGCAACCGTTCTAGGCGCGCCGGGACCGTGAAAACCTCAGGCACCTGATCGCTGTTTGGCCGGGAGTCTTCAGCCGGTGTGGTGGGTTTGACCACTTCTCTCCGCGCCTGCTGGGACCAGCCGAAACCGCCCGCCAGCGCGAGCAGCGCAACCAATCGCCGCATTGAGTTCCTCCTACCTTCAGCACTAGCAGATTGTGCCTCCCGCCGGCAGGGATTCTTGCTACACCTGGAGGAAGTGAGCTGCCCCAGCCAAGCGCCTGCGCCCTACAGCGCCTATGACGACTTCGCCTGGCTCTACAGCCAGGATTGGGGCGCCGACTTTCATCGCCAGGCCCTGCCCGCCCTCCAGAGTTTCTGCCTGGCGCGACTGCCCGCCGGAGCCCGCCTGCTGGATTTATGTTGCGGCTCGGGCGACTTGTCGGCGCTGCTGGTTTCGCGAGGCTTTGCGGTGACCGGCCTGGACAGCTCCGCCGAGATGCTGCGCTACGCTCGGCGCAAAGCGCCCCAAGCCGCCCTGGTCCGCGCGGACGCAAGGCAATTCTGTTTCCGGCCGGTTTTTGACGCCGCACTTTCGACTTTCGACAGCCTTAACCACATTGCCGACCTGCGCGAGCTGCTCCGCGTGTTCGAGAACGTTTATGCCGCCCTGCGTCCCGGCGGGCTGTTCGTTTTTGACTTGAACATGGAACCCTCGTTTCAGACTTTGTGGCGAGGGGTATCGGCCAAGGTTTCCGAGGAGTGCGTCTGGGTGCTGCGGGGCAGCTACGATCCGGAGCGCAGGATGGGACGCGCCGAACTGACCATCTTTCGCAAGCAACACGGTTGGCGGCGCTCCGATGTGACAATCGAAGAAAGATGCTACTCGGAACAGGAAGTGCTCAGCGCTTTGCATCAAGCCGGCTTCCGCGATGCCGAATGCCACGAAGCCTGGGAGCTGGGCATGACTGGTGAGGCGGGCGAGGGCCGCAGCTTTTTCCGGGCCAGAAAGTAGCGCGGACGCGGGTGGCTCTGAGCCACGCTGCTCGAGCCGCCGAACCGCAGCGAGGCGCGATGATCCAGGCCGCCTGGCGGTGCGCGACCGGCGGGATTGAAGCCCGCGCAGTAGCAGACCGGCGAGTTTGCCCGGTGGCCGCAGGTTGAACTATGCTGGCAATCACAGGCGGGCATGAGCCTTTCCGAAGATCCGCGCCGACTGGAAGGCAAGAAGATCTTCATTCACGCCATGGCCTACGGCGGGGCGCGCTTGTTCGCGGCAGCCTTTCGCGCCGTGGGCCTGGACGCCGAAGTTACGCCTCCATCCGACGCGACCACCTTGGAGCTGGGGGCGCGCTACACCGGCGGCGACGAATGCTTCCCGGCGAAGATCACCGTCGGCGACTACATGAAGGCATTGCTCCGCGCGGGCGCGGATCCCGACCGCACGGTGTTGATGATGCCCGGCGCCGACGGTCCCTGCCGCTTCGGCCAGTACTCGGTGCACCTGCGGCAGATCCTGCGCGAGCACGGGTTTGCGACCACGGGGATCCTTTCGCCCAGTTGCGCGGACGGCTACCAGATGCCGTCGGCGTTGCACCGTACCGGCTGGCGCGCCGTCGTAGCCGCCGACATCTTGTTAAAGCTGCTGCTTCAGCACCGCCCTTACGAGGTGGAGCCCGGCTCCGCGGACCGGCTCTACGAGCAGTGCGTAGAAGAGGTGGCCGAGGCCATTGAGCACGCCCCTCTGGCACCCGGGCCGCAAGTCCAGGCCATTCGCCGGGCCCTAATTCGCTGCCGGGACCGCTTCCGGCGTCTCCCGGTGAGGCGCGATCCGGCCACTGCATTGGTGGGCGTGGTGGGCGAGATCTTTTGCCGCCTGAATACCTTCTCGAACGCCGACCTGCTGCGCAAGCTCGAACAGTACGGGGCCGAGACCTGGATTTCGGATGTAGGCGAGTGGGTCTGGTACAGCAACGCCGAGCAGTTCCGGAATCTGAAGCTGGTCGGCCGCGCCTGTTCCCTCCAAGCCCTGGGCGCCTGGGTTCGCAGCCGCGTGCAAAGGCGCGACGAACACTACCTACTGGCGCCTTTTCGTGAGGACTTCGCGGGTTATGAGGAACCTTCCATCCGAGAGATCCTGGATGCCGCACGCCCCTATTTGCCGCCGGAGGGCGCCATCGGGGAGATGGTGCTGAATATAGGCAAGGCGGTGTGTCTGGCGCGGCGGGGCGTGGACGCCATCGTGGACATCAGTCCGTTCACCTGCATGAACGGGGTGGTTTCGGAGGCGGTTTATCCCCGGGTGAGCCGCGAACTGGGCGGTATTCCCATACGCAATTTCTATTTCGACGGGACGCAAACGGATCTGGATGCCGAGGTCGGGGTATTCCTGGAGCTGGCGCACAGTTTTCGCTTGCGTAAGTCCCATCCCCGTCCCTGGCCGCCGCTTTGGCGACGTAGCGCCTGCGCAGCCGCACTCGGCGTCGGCTGAGGGGCGACGTTAAGGGCTGGATGAGTAGCGACGGCGGGATCCGCCCTGGCGAGCCGGCTGCACAGAATCGCCTTTGCCAGTCAGCACTTTGATCTCCCAAGGAACCTCATCCCTCGACGGGAGCTAGGCGGAATCCGAGGGCGCGTGCTTGGGCTTCCAGTCGCGCTTGGGCACGCTGGCGGAACCTGGTTTCCA